>Ga0126342_10016554_pt1 | contig 12841 bp, 10 predicted proteins | sample Cyp1metagenome_FD_92528 | JGI IMG/M metagenome (GOLD analysis project Ga0126342, IMG submission 92528) | Coral microbial communities from Lord Howe Island, Old Settlement Bay, Australia - Cyphastrea 1 metagenome | ecosystem: Host-associated > Invertebrates > Cnidaria > Coral ...
AAAGTTCAGTAAAATTAATTCCCCAAAAAGCTCCCCGAAAATCAATTAGTTCGTAAAGTTCAGTAAAATGAATTCCCCAAAAAGCTCCCCGAAAATCAATTAGTTCGTAAAGTTCAGTAAAATGAATTCCCCAGAAAGCTCCCCGAAAATCAATTAGTTCTTAAAGCTCTGTAAAATAATTCCCCAAAAAGCTAACCAAAAATCAGTCAACGCCTTCGATCCCACACTCCTGAAGCCTGGCACAGGTCCGTTCCCAGTGTCCAGAGCGGGCCTGACTGTGTCTCGCCACGGCATCTTGTATGCCAAAATGTGTTGGTGTCCTGAAACTGGGGACCCAAATGGTGATTTTTTTGACGGAAACCCATGGAAATATCAAAAAGTGGCTTCGTCTGATCCCATGTTGGAGACTCGCCCATTTTTGAACAGACCTGAGACCTGGGAATGGCTAGAATCATTGACGCCCCTTTTTTGGAGTGATCAAACGGCAAAATCATCATTTGATGGTTTCGTCAGCTTGTTTGGGACTGGAAACTGCCCGAGAAAATACTGCGCAGAAAAAGTTACACCTAAGAATCTCCTACACTGTTTTTTTTGGACAGGAGGTGTTGTCCTGGGAGCTGTTTCCATCAGTCTCGATTGCCGCCCTTGTGTTGCAAATTTGCGACTTGAAGAAATTTACGAAAAAAGTTGAAGCATGTGTGTATATATAATATAATATAATATAATACAATATAATATAATATAATATAATATAATATAACATAATATAATATAATATAATATAATGTAATGTAATGTAATGTAATATAATGTAATATAATATAATATAATATAATATAACATAACATAATATAATATAATATAACATAATATTATATTATATTATGTTATGTTATATTATATCATGTTATGTTATGTTATGTTATATTGAGTATTATATTATATTATGTTATGTTATATCATATCATATTATATGATATCATATCATATCATATCATATTCTATGATATCATATTATATCATATCATATTATATTATATTATATTATATATATATATACGAATATGAATGTATGTACAATACGGGTATGTATAATGTGTATATATATACGTATATAATACAGAGATCTAGACAAATCAAAAATAGTCTTGAAAAAATAACAAAGACTGGCAAATCCAACGAAGCCCAACCCCGAAAACAAATGTGCGTGTCTCCTTCGACCATAATATAGTTAGGCCAGGCTTTCTTCGGGTGATTTGGGGCGATCTAGAGTGATCCCATGTTGGGTTTGGGCTTTTGTTGGCTCTCAAATAGGGCCGTACATCTTGATGTATCAGTTGCAAAGGATACTCAGATACCACGACAGAAAGACCATGGATCCAGAGTCCAGGGCTTCACCATGGAGCGCCAGCATTTTTAACAGGCCAGGAGCACCATGCCCATCAAGGCAGCGCGAGAGCCTGTTAGAGTTGGGATCCTTTTCCAGCAAATGTTCTGGACTTTTCCAGTCGATTCATGGGGATTCTTAAATAGATAAATCAGCCAGTAAAAAAATGGTGGTTGAACCAACAAAATTGTTGGGAATTGAAACTGAGAAAAACTTCAGTATGTCAGCAACACATGGGAAGTATCAAGGGGAAAATGAAGCTGAAACTATGGCTTTAGCCATTTCTGGGGTGTTAACTCAGGACCCTCAGATCGGCTGTGAACAGCCTCTTCCGCTTCGCAACATGTTCACAGCCGTTTCCAAAGCACAGTGAATTGATGTGAATTGCGGATGTCGGCGAGAGGTAATTTTGTCAAGTTGATTTGATGGCCATGTTTGGTACATGGGCTATCGTCAAAATAAAGACAATATCCTGGTTCAATTTTTCCCTCCAGCTTGACGTTATCATCATTTATGGAGGGTACAACAACAAAATGCAATGCGGCGGAATTGATAGTAAATAACCATAAATAACCATAAATAACCATAAATAACCACAAATAACCACAAATAACCATAAATAACCATAAATAACCATAAATAACCATAAATAACCATAAATAACCATGAAGTTCCAGCAAACTTTTTCAGGACCGGGGACTCCGGGGACCCAACAGATCTGGAAGCTTCGCGAGCTTCGAGACGCGAGCTTCGAGACAAGTGTCTCCTAGACGGCTGGAAGTGGATGAAACTTGTCCCACTCGCCAAGTTTGCAAAAAAAATCACCTAAGTGTGGCTGGGTATGATATAGATCTGATATAGATCTGTTGATGATCTGTTTATGTTAATGTACGATGATGTACGTAGCTATTCATGGATGGATGCATGCGTGCATGCATGAATGTGGATGTATGTGGATGTATGTATGTATATATATATATATATATAGGGTATATGGTATATTATAGTGTATAGACATATGTATGACCCCGTCAACATGTCCAAAAACCACATTCTCATCTTGGAAGTACAACAGATCTGATCCAAACCCTAGATTTTCTGAAACTTGCCCAGTAGCTTTTGTCAGGACCCACATCAGCAAGAAGGGACAGGGGAAGTAGTTGTGATCAATCAGCAGGTCTTTCACAATGGGATCCTGAAAAAAAGTTCTTCAAGGTTTCAAGAAATTCTAACTTAAAAAACAAATCCGCATAGCCAAAATGACGCTTCAATCACAATTTTACCTATATCAAATTTGCAATTGGGGATATGGCAGTGTGTCAAAACCCATTTTGTAGCCCTGTATTTTGTTCACATCAAAATAGCTGGGTTTTATGGATCTTCATCCCCCTAAAAATGCTATTAGTAGGTTACCCTCTGGTTATGTCAAAATAGCTATTGAAAATGGCCCAGTCGAAATAGTGGATTTTCCCATTAAAAACGGTGATTTTCCATAGTTATGTAAACGTTTACCAGAGGTTAATAGGTATTGATCCATAGCCATATCACCCATGTTGAGCAGTGAGCAGTGCCATCACCACTCCTGCGCCCACTGCCACTGCGACCCGGAGCTGCAGCAGGTGATGATGGCGCCACAAAGAACCAAGGACTGTGGCCAGCTCAGCAGCTGTAAGGCGTGAAGCCAAAAAGAACCTGCCAAGTAATCCCTGATCGATGGGAAACTGTGAAAAATGACATTCTTATGGTGAAAAATAGAGAGATTGTCAGCTTGCAACCCGGAAAAAAGATTCTGGAAAGCATTTCTTTTGGCCGCACGTATAGAGCTTCGTGGGATATATCCTTTTTTTTCGAAAACCTGTAGCCACTGAATCGATTGCATGGTTTGTACGATGTACATGCTGGCATATGGGTGTTTCTCAACCTTGGGGTGCTCCAAACCAGTGGTTATCTTGGGCCACCCGCTATGGTGGAGTTGGCACCAGTCCCCCAGGTGGCACCTTTGCCATTCATGTTTCAACCCCCTACTTTATCTTTGTCACTTCAATCCCTGAAAAAAAACACACCAGCACCCCGCCATCCCATCTCCCCATATGAAAACTCATCAGCCCAACTGCCACCATCTTCCACCCAGCAACACCTCGTTCATAGCTGCAGGCGAGGCTTCCCCGGGTCACCACATCTGCTTGGAGGCCTCGAGTTGACGCGGACGTCCCCAAGTGAAGCGCTTGACGCCATCGACTGCCTCAGGATGGAAAAGGACATCAAACCTCGGGGAAATCTTCAACCAAAAAGAAAGGTGAGATGTTGGCCAACTTTGGGATATGACCCAGAAATCACCACCAAAGAGCGAAGAACCTTATCCACAAGTACTGGGGTTCGCGTCAAAGATTCAGAGTTTACCCGCAATTATTGGGTATATTATCCACAAACATGGGCACTTTGCCAATCTTTGTAAATGTTGGAAATCGGTTTGGATCTTATGCATGGCGAAGAAATACTCCCAGTATTATTTGGTCAATGTGGGAACAAAACAAGAAATCCCACAATACTGGAGATGATGTGTATATATGTGGTCATTGGCCCCACATGGGCCACGTGTTAGCTTTGCTGGGGGGCAATGGCCTTCATATAGTGTGATAATATGAAAAGATAAACTTTACAATAACACGCAAATAGCGGTAAAATGTAGTGGTACGAATGAAAAAAAAACGTGTAATTACATGAGAACAATGTGCTCATATCATGAAACTGCCAAAAACCTAAATGACAGCCAAATTTTGGCCTTAGATCTCTGCAAACTCAAACTGAAAAACTGAAACTTGTGGGGACATGGGACACAGTCCGATTCTTCAACAGATTTCAGTTTTTGAGTTCTTCAATCTTTCACTTTTGCAGTTCCTTGACCATCGGGTAAGGTTTACTATTCTGCCCCGATCTAGCGAGGCACCCCGATCCCCGGAATCTTCGCCCGGGCAAACAAACCTTTCAAACCAGACGGCAAGAGAGGCAAAAAAAAGAAATGTCAGGCATTTTGAAAGACAGACTGCTCTCATTGACTGTGCAGAAGACCCGCTCATATATTTTTAAAAGGATATTCAATTCAACATAAGGGCAACACGCTTTAGCGAAAGATTGCAGCCTTGTTTGAAAATAGAACCCTCTTGCGTACACACGATTTTTCACAAGATGTTTTTCTTGTGGTATTCCTTGAAGAACATGTGGTGCAAGGGAGTGGAATACCTCCTGCAAAAAGTGCAGTTTCTCTTTGAAATGAGTGCAATGTTCTTTGAATACGATGGGACCATATTTCAAAATAGAATCCTCTTATGTATAAAATATAGTGCCTTTCAAAGGAATGTTCTATTCATTGGCATTCCTTGAAGAAAATGTGGTATACATGCGTGGCATATGCCCAAAGAAGTGCAGCATCTAACACTTTCAAAAATAATGCAACTTTGTTTCAAAATAGAACCCATTCGGGAATGAAAAGCTTTTTTTGACTGAGTATGGCATTCCTTGAAGAATGTGTGGCATTAGTTTGCGCAATATCCCCTTTCGGACTCTCGGATGAGGGAAGCAATTGATTGAAAGGTGTGCAACATTCCTCTAAAGAAGTGAAGCCTTTTCTTCAAAGAAACAATTGCCGTTCCAACAAAACAGTACAGTTTGTGACATCTTTTCAGAAGAGTAAGGGTTGCACCCTACTGGAATTGCCTATCTCCTTTTTCAAGCGTACACCATATCTGCGCAGGTTTAATAATCTATATACGTGTCCTTCACATTTTTCCCTATCCACACCAAGTCATGCAGAATATGTATATATAAATATATACCTGTCTATACATATATATATATATATACCTGTGTATGTGCGGAGACATACATATATCTACATGTACACATCACCTGCAAGCAAAGACACTCCCCATGGCTATTAAGTACCCAGAACGGGCCACCAGAAAAAGCAGCAAAATTTCCAGTATCTAAGCTTTAGATGCCAAACCCCATGTTCCTTTGCGGTGAATTTTGGCCATGCTGTGGTTCAACAATTTCAGTTTCACAGTTGTCCCCTTTTGGCAGCCTCGAAAGAATGATTTTGTCAAAAGATCTGAGTTTATCTGATTTTTTGGGGAAAAACAAAATCCACCCGGTTTATCACAAGTTTCCCCAAAAAAAATAGAATTTCGGGGAACCCACACCTCAAGCCCAGCAAAGCCCCTGCCTCGCTCGCAAGCGGTGACAATTTCGTTCAAGGTGGTGATACAGGGTTCCAGGCGGCGACTGGACATCGATGCGTACAAATTCAAAGCCGGCAGCGTCAGGCCTGCAGGAAATGGGAAACAAGCTGGAAGGGCTTTTTGCACAAACCAATTAATATATGTTTGAAACAAAAATGCGTTTTTTAATTTTAGAAATACGATTCACAATAGGTTTTTATGATGCTCAATATAGAGATTTTATATCTGCGCTAAGAAGAAATCTCTTAAGGCACCTCCAAGCCCCAGGGCATGGATCACGGTGCCACAGGTGACCATGTCGATCATGTCGATCATGTCGATCTCCAAATAGTGAAAGTAGCAGAGTGTCCAGGACCACCTGAGTCTATGGTAACGTCTATGTGACCATACGTACGGTACCCTACGGTTGCATATCGTACAGTTGTTTTATGTTGTTTTATTTCAGATACGTATGAATATGTTTCGATATGTAAAAGGATCGATGAATCAATCGATCGATAGATAGATGTGTTGTACATCAAGATACATATGTAGATGTTAATAAGATATTGCACACATAGGCTTGTATAGATTGATCTATATAGTAGATAGATGTGAATAGAAGTAGGCAAATGTAGATGGAAGCAACTAGAAGTAGGTAGATGGAGATAGATGTAGATGCAGATATCGAAATAGAGATCAATAAAGATGCAGATATTTGATTTAGAGACAGACATGGTTCGGGCTCAAGAATTGCATACCAACCCAGAAAATCGATGAGTTCAGTACTAGCCCATCTAGTTTTGGAAGGCAATTTGCGGTTTCAACCAATCCGATAGCCATGGTCACAATATGGTCACCCCACCATCACCAGGACTTCCTTTTATTGACCATTACAAGTGCCTATTCAAGGCAGCGTAATTCTCCTCCCATATATATATAATTTATTATATAATATATATATACAGTATAATATATATATATATAATATTATATATATATACATACAGTATATATATATACACATAAATATAAAACCCAACTTTTGACAGAGGGCATGAAGCAGGCGATCACAACCATGGCAAAACCCAAGCACTGGGAGTGAGTACTTGACACGTGACACAAATAGCACAGAAGGCAAACCCACTGACAAGGCGAAAGAATAATTCCAGGAAAGTCACGGCATCACGCCACGGCCCCTTGGCCAATCACACAGTACATGAGGGCAGTACACCAAAACGGCGTTGACCGAGATCAGCATGGCTGACGTTTTTATATATGTTAAATTGCAGCAGGCTGCGAAGGCAATCAGAACAACTTTCCGACAATCACAGTCAATTGCAATGATGTCAAGTCATTGGCAAAAAAAGCACCTGCATATACCCGAATAAGGAGTCTAAGAACCACAGGCACGTAAGCTTTTCCACTGCGAGCACTCTGCAAGTCAAAAGTTCATGTGGCGAAAGTCACCATACCATCGCAGGAATATTCACCGCATCATCCAAAACCATTGCACACCAAATTGCAGACGGGTCAAACCAGAAACAAGCACCCTCCATTGAAACAAAGAGCATGGAGATAACAACGAAAGCCATCGCAAATCTCAAGGGCAACAAGGAAATATGGTTGTGGAAAGCTTGCTTTAGGACAATGAAATTGTACGTGATTAAACCAACCGATGCCACACCACCCACGGACAAAGTGGAACAACAGGCAGACAATAACATCCCAAGGTGAGTTTGGAAACCAGGTGTACAAAAAAACTGCGGCGCGAATGTCATTGAGACAGGACGCTGCCAGTCTGACCATGCGGGGTGGAGGCTTTGGCCCAGTGGCTACCCAACTTTTGTCCATGGCACATGTAGCCATATGTAGTTATATGTTAAGCCGTTAAGCCTGTTAAGCCTGGCAAGAATAGTTCCTGGCTGAGATAAGGTGAATGAATTGGGATACCTGGATTAGACACTGCTCTTCGGGCTCATCCAGGTTCATTTGTTAAGGGTCACCCCAAAAGTGCTGAACTACTGCAATGCTACCCATCCAATTAATCAACCAAGTTTGTTTTGACCAAAATCCCAATAAAGGTGGCTGAAACTCAAAAAAAAGGTCTATAATCCCTGTGAAATAAGGAGACTTCAGAAAAGGGTGGTTCCGAAATCTTCAAAAACTCACCCCATAACTTTCCCTGTCTGGAGCAGCGCCTCGAACTTCGCGAGAAAGCCGAGAGCGCGGCATTTGTGGAGATGCAGTTGGGTCGAAGTCTCTGAATTGCAGTTTCCTTCGGTGGGACCATGGAAAACTTGAAGTAGATCAAATCGCTTCGAGGAAACTTGACAGGAAACTGTAGTTAAGTAGTTTTCTTCACAGGAAAGGATCATTCTGCTTTGGAAGTGGATGGTTTTTTCGCGGTGGACCCATGAATCAACAAACAACCCAAGGTATAGCCTGGCATTCGGTGGCTGTCCTCCAGAATGCTCACTATGTCTCTCCATCTCCCATACTTGCCTCAAGCGCAGCTTTTTACGTTGCTGTCTAAACGAGGATGAAGCGAAACGGAGGTGTTTGAATACTGAAGTAATAGGAGGCTCGGCTCGGTTTGAAGATGTTCTGGACCATCATCCCTAGAGACTATCCAATGGCGGGTAATAAAATTTGAACCATACCTTCCTGACCATGGCTAACACTAGATGATTTCCTTTCAAACGAAAAGATAAGAATCTCAGATCTACTCCCTGAAGGTATGGCACAGCTATCCAGCCAACCATTGCTAGCATTGCCCTCATCTAAGTAGGTGGCCCAGGTGCCACGTTGATTCAGACAGGCCGTCAGCGCCTTATCTGACACGTAGCAGAAGGGCTGGCTGCATGAGCCGCCAACGGCTGACACCATTGGCCATGGCTGACACAGCCGCGGCTGACATGGCCCCTGTTACCTGGGCATCAGGAAGATGGGCCGGCCTGTTACAGAATGGGGGGCTTCAAAACTTGGAGCATACATGAGATAACTATAAGATAACTATGAGATGTCCCGTGTTTGAGGATATGGATGTAGAGGATGATATGTCCCGTTTTTGTCCAAATAACGTCAGCTATGGTGGTTCTTACTTCTCAATAGGCCGGAGGCTGAGTTTCGTTGTGGACGACTCAGTAAATTTGTCACTGCCACTCTGCTTCCCAAGCTTGTATCCCTTCTGTCCTTCTGTCTGCCTTCGGTCTCGGTTCCCTCCCCTCCTCCTTGGTGAATTTCGTTCGGGCTTCTCTTGGCTTCTCCTGCCGCCTTGTCTCTCTCTCTCCCTTCTGTCTTGGCTGTCGGTGTCGAATTTGTCTCCTGACTCCCTTTGTCTCCCCGGCGTCCCTCTAAGTGAAACAGCTTCCACTTCTCTGCTCCAACACAGCCCAGAGCACCACACATGTACTGGCACATCATATACTGTATATGTGCCTGTCAGCTGGGATCAGCATCCAAAATATCCAGGTTGAAAATGTGTCGAAAATGTAAAAACGCCAGTCAGGAATCCACTTTCCCTAGACTCATCATCCTTTTCCTATCTAAATGAAGACTTGGTGTGCTTCAATCCCACTGGCAGTGTTGGCCATTTTGGTCCATGTCAGGCATGGGTGGGTCATGATTTTCCCAATAGCAGTAATACAACAGGATGAAAATCCACAAGACCTCCAGCTATTTTGATGTGAAGGATGGGTATTATGAGTACCAAGTTCTTGATTCATAGCCATGTGCTACGCAGGGTCAAAATGTCTTTGCCGGTTTGTTCGAGCCTTTCACTGGTCAACTCGGTCAAGTGTCATGTCATGACCATAGAAACATAAACCCAGGTGGTATCCCCAACACGAAAGTGGTGATAGGAAAGCGTGACAGCAGCCAGTGAACACCATTCCAGAACCGACACCGGAACCACCAAAATCTCCGGAACTACCCAGAACCAAGCCGCAACCGGTACCAAAATCTGCAGAACCATCTCGGAACCCACACCACCGGATGTGCCACTCCCGCAACCAGCCCGAAACATGCACCAGCAACTGCACCGAAGCTTTGTCTGGGCTGAGACTTCTAGGCCCTAAGCAAACTCTGTTAGGGGAAAAAATAAAGGCTCACCACCCAAGAAAATTCGGAAGACATCTGCTGCACCACCAACCTCAAGGGTCCCAGTTGCACAAGGTGGCCAGCCATTCACTCAAGACGGTAGGTAGCTCCATCAACCGTGGCCCGCGGACAACCCTGTCGTAATAAGGTCAAAAACAAAGCCCCCAGCGAAAAGATCTGTCTCTGAAAATGCAAGCGGAGATGACATGTGATGTGATGTTCCAGTTGTTGTTCATAAACTGGAATGCTGGATTGTTCAGTAAACAAGGCATTGCTCAATGACGGATCAAGACAGTGGGCCTGCGCAAGAAGCTACACTTCAGGACCCCTGAGCTGCACATCACATCATGGAAACTTCATGTCCTACTCAAACATTGAATTTGGTCCACTGCATACTTGGATCAAGACCTGTTCACGATCATGAATCCCCATGAATCCCCATGAATCCCCCAATCGCCAACTTCGACTTGTACACCTCCCAATCAACTGCCGTTCGGAGCGCAACTTTTTAGATTCAGAGATGACCCGGTCCCAGCATCAGCAGCACCTCTTTGAGCGCAGTGTCTCCTTAGTCAGCACGATCTGATACGATCTGGATCAAAATTCTTGTTGTAAACCGGGCTATAGATGTGTAGTATACGGTATAATTCATCATAATTCTAATAATACGTATACATATATGTATACATGCACATGTCATATGTGCGTACGGAAAGTTACAGGAAAACGGTCGCGCCACAACAACGGGGAAAAAAACTCTCTGTGTCACAAGAGCCATTTTTTTTTCGGAAATTGACACGAAAAGTGCCGCGGCCCAGCTGGAGCACCCTGATCAAGCACCGGCCTTTACACTTACCGTAAGAAACCCTTAGTGTAGACACACTGTTTGGGGAATTACCACCAGGACACCAAGCCTTATCGTGAAAAACTAGTGACTAGTGCAACTTAGAGTCTCTCAACTCTCCCCAGGTCAAGTGCACGAAGTGCACAGGCCGGTTTCCGTTTCCGGATCGAGAAATTGGGGAAACTCAACATACGAAACAGGGCCAGCGAATTGGCTTGGTCGCCCTGTGACTTCAAAGTAAAACATTCATGGTTTGGCCATAAAACTCGCGAAGCTAGCCTGCAAATGCACATTTACATTTTTTGATGGCCGCCAGTTCTGGCAAAAGTATCAATCAGCCGATGCCCTCTGCTCTCAAGTTTACTTGCCCTGGCTTTCTACTTCAAAGAAGACCAAACAAGGTAGTACAGTAGTACCTGTTCACCAAGCCAAATGGCGAAAGGTCTGTTCCACCCAAGACATGCTTGGGTTTCAAATCTGGCTCGCTTCTCTATTATCGGGGAGTTTTCATACGCTCACGAGGCTCATGCCGACCACATTGGGCTGCGATAGCACACCAAGCTCCAGTTCGCAATCCTTGTACAATATCATCTTGAATGCGGATTGGGGCATGCTATGTGAACCTCTGCTATGCAACGCAGCAAGGCTCAATCGGACATTCTAATGTCTTCAAATAAGCCTTACACCATTGATCTACGGATGCTCAAATGAAAATTTTGTGGACACACCTGCTGAATCTTGGTTTGCGGTAGTCAATTCAAATCAGCGATGTGCACATGTTTGGGAGTTCACTACATAATTTTATATATCCTGATTGCCTCAACTTAAACCCCTGCTTAGCGCAGGCCCAGCTGGCCAGCAGGTCGTGGCCTCTGGGCCGCTGGGCCGCTGGGCCAGCTGGCTTTTGTGTACTCTCGGCAAGTCATCCATCGAAGCACATGTCGTTATCGTTTTGATTATCGTTCAAAAACGGAAAGATTTTGTGGAAAGGGTCAACAAAAGAAAGCTGAAATGGAAACCTCTTATCATCCCTGGTAGACATGAAACCAAACAAATTACAATACATCTCATATGGAGGGCTCCACCTGCTTGCTGGAAGACATTGTGGGTTCCACATCAAACATTGCTTCTGTGTCATCGTTTTCTGGGGATTCATGTATCGTTTTGCACGTCGAAATGTACCTTGTTGCTCGACGGTGCTCCAAGCTACTGTGTTGGACGGGAGTTTCGCCATTCTCTCCAAATGATGCTATGTTCATGGAGGCAGCAAGCTCCATTGTTCTTCAAGCATGCCAAGTGCTTTGTCAAATTGTTATGGTTTGCTAATCCCTGCCAAACACGAAGTGAGTGCTGTTTTTCTTGGGTGCCTAAGCCCTACACACTCCAAGAGGCCTTCGCAAATGCTTACGTCTGGCCTTCGCCTTCCCAGGACCGGAAGGGTGCCTTGGTCCTTTAATATCACTTTACGTGTAACGTAGCCTACGCGAAGAGCCTTCCTGTAAAAATCTATTGCTGCCTACAGATTAGGCTTCGCAAGGCTTCCCGCTCTTCTCCAAATCTGTGCATCCCAAAAAGACACGGAACTCGCTTGTGAGGCTATTTCCGACCAATCTTAGGATGGATTCATCAAGTCTTCATTCGCTTGGATTCATGCAAGAAATTATTGTGTGTCTGCAAGTGTAGGGGTTTGATTTGGCGCCGGGGTCACGTCACGTCGCGGGTCGACTGATGACCCCACCGTGGGAGCTGGCTGGAATGGGCAGCTTGACACTCACAAAACCCAAAAAGGCAGGGGGGTTCCTAGATGATCCCGCTGATTGACAAGTTCAGTGTACTTTTTCGTAGACATGTTCTGCTTTTTGAGCGCAAAGCAGGTGCATCAAAGCATCAAAACTAAAAGTTTGGAAAGATCAAAAGCAAAGCACTGTGTATAAAGGACGCTTCAACTAGCTCAGTGGTGAAAGGTCTGTTGCATCCGAAACGTCCTTGGTTTCCAAATCTGGCCCTCTTCTCATTAAACAGCCGTTGTTCTTGTGCTCGCAACTTTGCCGACTGTATTGTGATTTGGAAATCTGCACCGCTGTTTTGCCTGCAAAAACACCCTGCCATTTCAGGGCATGTCATAAATCTTTTGCTGTGGAAGGCAATGAGATGCAACTGAACAATTGCGTGTCTAAGACTCTCACTACCAATGCTCATGATGCAGGTTCTGTGGACCCGTCTGCTGGATCTTCGTTCGTAGTGGTGTCTTCAATTGATGCTCTGTTCACAACAGCAAACTCCAGCCTGAAA
>Ga0126342_10016555_pt1 | contig 12839 bp, 14 predicted proteins | sample Cyp1metagenome_FD_92528 | JGI IMG/M metagenome (GOLD analysis project Ga0126342, IMG submission 92528) | Coral microbial communities from Lord Howe Island, Old Settlement Bay, Australia - Cyphastrea 1 metagenome | ecosystem: Host-associated > Invertebrates > Cnidaria > Coral ...
CCTCCAGAGGGTCGAAAAGTAGGCTCGCTAAAGCGGCGGGTGCGGAGCCAGCTGGCCAGATGAGAGATAAAAAATTGCACGCCGTTGTGGCGCGAAGCACATTTCGAAGTCAAAATGTACAAAGCACCAGGGGTTCGGACCACTTTTGGACGTTCAGATGTTGTTTTGCGTGGCAGGTGCAAGGGATTGTGCACCTTGTCAAAAGTGAGCAAAACGTGAGGGTTTTGTAGCATGTCCAAAAACAATGGCAGGCGTGGGACATTTGAAGAGGATCTGCAAAGATGCATTTTCCCTGGCAGGTGCAGTACAAGAGACATGTTTATCAGAGCTGTTAGGAGGTCCGGGCGCTGATTTCCTGAGAGAGGTTGCATTTTGGAGCATCAGATCTTCAGGTTTGCTGAGATGATTTTGCGTGACAGGTGCAGCACTTCGTATGACCCGGTGTCACTTTTTCGTGGCAGGCGCAGTACTTTAGACAGGTGGACTGGCAAAATCACGAAACGCATTGGTACCAGGCCGTCAGCTCTGCACTCAACTTTCCATTTTTGAAGGACGTCTCGCAGAATTGCTTCGTTTTTGATGTTGTGAACCTTAAAGCAAATAGGAAGTCTTGCAGAATTGCTTCGCTTTTTGATGTTGTCATTGTCAACTTAAAAAATGGGGAAGTCTCGCAGAATTGCTTCGTTTTTGACGTTGTCAAATGCAAAAATTGAGGAAGTCTCGCTGAATTTCTGCGTTTTTGATGTTGTCAAGTTCAAAAACTGAGGAAGTCACGCTGAATTGCTTCGTTTTCAAGCTTGCAGATAGACAGATAGACAGGCAGACAGACAGAGAGATAGATAGATAGATGGATGGATGGATGGATAGATAGGTAGATAGATCGATAGGTAGGTAGGTAGGTAGGTAGGTAGATAGTCAGAGAAAGAGAGAGAAAGAGAGAGAAAGAGAGAGAAAGAGAGAGAAAGAGAGAGAAAGAGAGAGAAAGAGGGGAGACCTCAACCACCTTTCGGTTCATCAGTGGCTTCGCTCTGCCATCCGTGATTCACAACAACCAACCTCCCCTATAGGTTTCCTATTTTTGAAACTTCCGCCGCCGCCTTGTACGGTACTACTGGTAATTATACTCCATTGCAGCTAGTGTTTGTGTGTACAGCAGTGAGCAAAGCAGTTAGTGTTTGTGTGTACAGCAGTGGGCAAGGCAGAAAGATATTTGTGGGGGGTGGGTGACATACCAAAATAATTTTTCAGAAATAATTATCATTTTCATGCAAGAACCATATACTTCTGGCATAGGTCAAACTATGCAAAAATATTTTCGGGGCTGAACAATATTTTACCGTGGTCGGACCCCATCAAAATAATTTTCCAACAAGGGGTAAGGTGCCAAACAATTATTTCGGAACAATTTTTGTTGAGCCTATCGCAGCATTGCTGGTTTGTGGTCATCAGTGTCAAGAAAACCAGCACCTGTTTTCTTGGCATCAATGTTGGTGGTTTGCCATGAGGGGCTGGATGCCTCACAATGGGAGATGTGGACTGTTGCATGTGAATCTTGTACGCGCGAGCATATCGCTGAGTCAAGCTAACTACCAACATTTGCAACAGGCATGACAACACATGCACACACACACACCCATACAGGCTCAGCGAAGCTGTCTAATACTGTGGTGACTTGTCCCGCTGAAACTTCTTTTGACCAGGTATACTGGGGTAACATCATCCCTGTCTGTGCCTTGGACTGCCATGGTTGAGCACGAAGACTGCCAACGAGCGGCAGCAACCTTGACTGCCAGAAAAAACAGAGAATCTGTTGTGCAAATGATGCTTTTCATCATATCCTGCTGTCTACTAAAATATCCTGTGTTCTGGGTGATATACGCTTGGTTTTGCCCAGGTCAAGATGAATGGGCTTCATGCCATTCTTCTGCCTGTATTCGTGGAGCTATGGCGACGGGCGGTGCGGGCCTTGGTTTGATACAATGGAGTGAGAAGGCGTGATGCTTTTATACCTGTCGTGGTTGTGTGGGCGTCTGTGATGTTAGGTGGAGCCCAGGTCGAAGAGATCCTTTCATCTCTGTCGGCAATCCAGCGACGGCTGGACATGGAGGCACCCATCTTTCACACACCACTTTGTCACAGAGCGCAAGTACTGGGTGGCCTTCAATGAGGAGCTGCTCGGACTACCATGCTTGCAGGCACGGTGTCATATCTTGCGTCAATGCATTGCATGTCAAAACCTGGTTTCCACTGCAGGGTACCCTTTTCTATGACATGGGCGAGCGCTACATCGATGAAGATGATGAGAAGCTTGTTCTCTTGCCCCAGGCACGGGACAGGGAACTTGAACCACCTTGCTTGATGCACATGGCACCGGTAGGACCTGCCGATGCATTTCAATTGGATGGATGCCATGAAGCCTGTCCTTGAACACGCCTGGAAGGCCAAGGCTCGGGTCGGTGACGCGTTTGTGCTCACACCTGCTGGATGTGCTGCATACGCCTTCACTGTCTGCCAGGTCTTCTGGGGTCAGCATCGAGACCTGGTCCTGGTGGTGTATCTTCGTTGCTCGGCGCAGCTGCTTCCACGGGCGTCGTTGGAACAGCTTTGCGAGGCAGGGCTTGGTAGACGAACAAGGGTTGACAGATATCGTCTGACATCAAAACATCCACCTTTATGCCCGCAAGGCCGTTGGAGCACATTCCTTTGAGCCACTGAATGCCACCTGTGAGGGCCCGGCCAAAATATGGGTTGGACCCGCATGGTTGGGCGACGCGCCCGTGGAGTAGTTGCTGTGATATAGCGGTGCAAAAAAACGGACGCGTCGTAACATATTTACTACCAGTGCAAGATTTCTTGTGTTTGGACGGTATGCAAACAGAATAATATGTATGAGAAGTGATCATGCGATTGACTTCTTGACACTGCATTGATATAATGTCTGCTTTGGGTTTGCAAGCATGAGTCTTCGTCAACAGGCGGGGATCACTGACTAGCAATGTCATACATACATACATACATACATACATACAAACATACATACATATATAGTATGTAAAACAAAATTTGAAGATAATGTATAAATATATACATATATGTATATATGTATAGTTTTCATACATTATACCTATATATCATATTTAATAATATATATATACATATATACATATACATATATATATATATATACATATATATATACATATATATATATATATATATATCACATATTTATATATACATGAATGAATCACCACATACACATTATGCATTTGCTTTTCGCATTTTAATTGGCATGATTATTTGGGGATCATTTTGTATGTTCCTTAGATATGAACTTGTCCTTCACTGAGGTTGACTATTATCCCGTTTATGGCTGACCAACAGTTGCCCAGATTTTTTCGATGTAAGAGGGAACATTTCATATGTGGATGGGTCAAAATTATCACGCCCAAAAATGGATGGTTGGATGGTAGCAAAAAATCAACGACCAGTATACCCGTCTACAACTATTTGTTTGGTTCATTACCCCAGATGTACTGGGGAAATCCTTGGGTTTCAATCGTTTTTTGTGTCCCAATTTGAGTTGCAAAAATGACCATTGCCAATGGCCGTGATTTCCACAACCAATAATTCATTAATTATTCCCTTAGTATTATCATTGCTATTAACAATTTATTATTCCCTCTTTTATTAACCATGGGATGGTGACCCAATGGTGACCCGGAGAACTTGACTGAGAGTTGTCGCGGCCAGTTCGAGTGTCGTGTGTCGACACTTCTGGAAGCTTTGTCATCAGGCCGCTAGCTGGGAAGGCGCGGGAAGCGACGGGGTGATGGGAAAGAGAACTTTGGCCACGGCAATGGGAAACTCACCCACAAACCATCGGGTTTTCATCCAGTGAAACAGAGAGAAAAACCACGAAGACTAAGACAGGGGGGTAAAAGGCGATGAACCATCTCGATGAAAGCAAAGAACACAGCAAGAATTCGAGCAGCAAGACGTCGGGATATTACATGTCTTTTTTTGAATTTTATCACTCCTGTCGTTGTAATCCCAACTGGTTTTCGAGGCTTAGTGGGTCCCAGTGATCAAACTTGATTTTTTTCTAAGCCATCAGAACCACATCTCTCTTCGTCGACGAATAATTTGCTGTTGTGCACTTCTTTGTATTGCAGCGACGCATCATGTTCTTGACATCCTGTTCTGATCCATCGCCATATCACAACTGCAAGTACAGCCGCGGTCTTCGGGGGCGATTTTTGAAGTGGTATCAACAAGATAGTGAATCGGGGTACAACTATTCCCCATGATCAACTTGGTTTTCTAGGTTGTAAGCATGATTAAGCATATTTCGAAGCAACATTTGCCTCCAAAGTAGTTTCTTTTGGGTCCATAACAGCAATTGCCACTGGGTCAAGTGCTTCAGAGATCTGGTCGAGGGCTATATTTCAAGGCTCCCCAGTCTCGACGAGACTTGAAATATCTTCAAATGCCAAGCAAAAACACCTAATTTTTATTAGTTTTCCAAGTAAGACTCTTCTGAATCTACAAGGTGGTGCCCCCCCCAGTTATAAATTAGTTTATAAAACCCATGAACAGCTATATTTACCATAAATCTAGTTGGGGCTGGAACTGATTTTCTTCCCGAACAACGAGCCATTTTCCGTCAGGGATCCAACTGGTGGCTATGGGAGTTGACCAACAAGGCTGTGAACTGCTGGATAACAACGCCAGGCCTCATGGGTCCGCCATCCCATGGATATAAATCTGTGATTTATAGATTTGCCTATCTATATACTATATATATATATATATATATATACATTTGTATGTATGTATGTATGTAATGTAAATGTAATGTAAATGTAATGTAATGTAATGTAAATGTAATGTAAATGTAATGTAATGTAATGTAATGTAATGTAATGTAATGTAATGTATGTAATGTATGTAATGTATGTAATGCATGTATGTATGTATGTATATATATATATGTTATGTATGTTATGTATGTTATGTATGTTATGTATGTTATGTATGTTATGTATGTTATGTTATGTATGTTATGTATGTTATGTATGTTATGTATGTTATGTATGTTATGTATGCTATGTATGCTATGTATATTATGTATGTTATGTATGTTATGTATGTATGTATGTTATGTATGTTATGTATGTTATGTATGTTATGTATGTTATGTATGTTATGTATGTTATGTATGTATGTATGTATGTATGTATGTATGTATGTGTGTATGTATGTATGTATGTATGTAGGTAGGTAGGTAGGTATGTATGTATGTATGTGTGTGTATGTGTATGTGTATGTGTATGTATATGTATACGTATACGTATATGCATATGTATACGTATACGTATATGTATATGTATATGTATATACACACTATATATACACTATGTGTATATATATACACACATCTATCCATGTTTGTCTATCAAAAAATATCGATCCTATACTTTCAACTAGCAGTGAAACGTGATTCTTGCAAGCACAATTGTAAGTGATAGTACACTCATCTCCTCATAGTCTACAAACTTCAAGGATCATTCCAATTTCCGAAACCGAGGGCAAAATCTACAATAGCCGGGTAGAGGGTACTCTTAGTGTAGCCTCTAATTTAGTACGATGGTCTACCCCTCAGCCCCATTCTTTGATGGCCAGGCTCGCTTTCCGCAGCGACAGCAAAATCTGCATGAATCACTGGATGGTCGGGAGCCACGGACTAGACGTGCTGGGGACCATCCTGGCAGACAACGGTGTGGCCCGAAAACCGTAATGCTTTGATGGTGATGATGATAGCAATGACGATGACGATGATGATATGATGCACAAAAGCCTTTACAAACAAAAACTTGTACGCACACACACACACACATCTTTTACACACACACACAAGTTTTTCATTCACATTTTTTTTTACATACAGATCCTTTTCACACAGAAAACTTTTACACATTATATTTTTTGTACACAAAACGGGTTTACACACAAAAAGGTTTGCACACAAAAAGGTTTTACATACAGAACCCTTTTACACACAGAAACCCTTTACACACAAAAAACAAATATAAACATACGCTTCTACACTCACAGAACACTTGGCACATAGACGCTTCTACACACAGAAACCTTGTACACACACACAAAAAACTTTTACACCCAACAGCTTCTATGCACAGACACTTTTGCACATAAGCGCGTTTACACAGAAACCTTTTTTTCGCACAAAAACTTCTAGACGATGAAGAAGATGATGCTGATGATGCTGCTGCTGCTGATGATGGTTTATACTGAAAATGGTTAATGATGAAGAAGAAGAAGAACAAGAAGAAAACGAAGAAGAAGAAAAAGTATTTTCTCCACGGAACATGTGGAATTTACACTTGGCTATAGCTCAAACCTAATCACCCCCAAAAGGAATGGTTGAATAATGGGGGTAAAACAATTCTAAACCACACATTTGGGAATGGTTTATATATGCCACATATTCATGGTGAAATTGGGGATGGTTTATCATTGTTTTACCAACATTACAGAAAAAGGACGGAGCAAATTTGCAGGCCTATTGGTATCACAATTTTCACCCATCGATATGAACATCGATGGAGAAGTTTTGACCTTCCTTGCGGCGTGATGCGGCTAGACTTCTTTCTGCTATCTCATTATAAATGATAGGTTCAACATGGGACAGTTCACACTCCATGGATCAGAATTTCGTTGTGCTATCTGTTGACGAAACATCTCTTAGACTTGGTTCATCATGGACTGTGCATGGTAGTACCCCTGGAACCAAACCGGAAACTGCTCCAAGTTGGGACCATGCAATGGTAGGCATAGGTTCTTCAAGAACTCGTTTTCTGGTTGGTGGTTCCAAATGTTTTTTACGCTCTGACAGTCATGGCAATGGAACACTCATCCATTTATAGACGCATTTCCCATTCAAAAAGCCTATTGATCGGGGATTTCGCAGCCATGTTTGATTTCCCTTTTTTTTTTGTGCCCCCATTTGCCACGAGAATGGCCCAATCTCATACTTTTCAGATGGGTTGGAACTAGCAAGGAATCGAATCTCTTGCTTGGCATCAATTCTGCTTACGGTGAATTGGGGTGATTTTGCTGTTCAAGAGACATCACCGAAACATGTTGCAAATCCATGTTTTTTTTTTAAATCCGGAATTGAAACTAATCAACTGAACACAACTGGACATCCCATGAACAGATCCGTGATTAGGCAGCGATGGCACGTGGTTACCTAGCTCCTTGGTGTGATGAAAACTCCCTACTTAGGGTTTCAGCACATTCAGCTACTTTGGGCAAGCGGAACAATTGCAGGCAAGAATCCAGCATAAGGCCCAGCCGAAATGATAAACGTATGGGATACGCGATGCAAATTGGAACAAATCCCAATGAAAACGCTGGGCCAACGTTGGATAGTTTAGGACGAACTGATCTTTTGCCGTTAAATGGTGGCTTCCTAGAAAGGGGTACCCCAAATTAGACCCTCTTAGTATCGAATCCCATTGTTTTGGGACACCCCCATTTTAGGACCCCAAATGAGGATATCTTATAACCTAGGCAGCTTCAACAGCAGGGCCTATCAAAGATAGGCCACGATACAACTTCCCATCGCTGGATCCAGGTGAGATATTTGCGACTTGGCATGGCCATGGAGACATCCAAGCGGCCCATTCTGCTGGGCCCAAACACCAAGCAACTGCAGAGGTTGGCTGTGATTGTTGGGAGTTTTTTGGTTGGGATGTAGCAACCAGTTCTTTTTTTTCAAAAAAATTGAAGGGACTTAGAATATCTTAGAGCCCCAACTAACAAATCGATTATGTCGACCCCGCCATGGGTGTGGAAGACATTTTTTTCCAAAAAATGGGTGATTCTCAGGGTGAAACTGTTTGTTAGGATTCTATTCTCCCGTCATATCCATTGATCTTCCATTAAATACCAGGATATCCATGGGATATCCCATGAAATCCACACTCGAAAAACCACTGCCGGCTTGGGCTTGGTCCAGTTCTCCCGGGGACTTCACTGGGATGTCTATAAATGGGGGTTCTTAAAATGGGGATCCCCCAAGACCATAGGTTTCAATACGAGAATGTTCTAATTCTGGATGATTTGGCGCGAGCCCCATGTTAGGAAACCCAAAAAAAGGGTGGATGTTCAGTTGCCGCGTTTGATGACCGGAGGGTATATATCAAGGAATTACATGAAAGCAAAAAAACAATGCTAAGTTAATATGTCAAAGATAACGCATCCAACAAATTCGGTAGACAGTACGTTGAGCCCATGTTGACCTGAAGCTATACATGGTTTGCTCTCCACCGTTCTCCTTAGCTCATGGGGATGTTGCTCCGACAAGGGCAACCTGGAGCCAGGAAGAGGGGGTCTCATTAGGTGTATCCCATCCCCCATTCATATTAAACACCCCCATGGTATGGTCCCAATGATGTGCAAATGTCCTACTAAACCATGGCTTCTAAGGGGGTGTTTCATATTGGGGGGTTGTGATTACCGTAATTGCTGTTGGGTTTACTATGGTCCGGGCTCAAGGGTTGGGATGTTTCCTCAATTTTAATGAATGGACATGGTGGGGTGAGCGCTACGTACAGCGTACAGGCCACTTTGATCTTCATTCGACTGTCGTTGTTTTGATTTGTTCCGAATCTAACGTGAGCCATCTTGCTGGATATCTTGAGTGGATCTTCCGGACGAGCAATGTCTCTCACCAGAACATTTTTCAATCCCATGAACTCCCATTACCCCCGTATTTTGGATGGCTTCAACCACAGATTTTCCATCTTTTCTGCGTGAACTCCTCATTTTTTCACCATTTTTCCCATTTTTCGCGTTGAAAATCCCCGTCCAAGCGCCGGCCGCGGGCACCAGGCTTGCGAAGGCCTTCGAACTGCGGGGCTTTGCCTGGCCCTGGAGCTTTCCGCAGCATGAGCTGGACAGGCGGAGACGCAGGATGGGATGTACGCTACACATCTCTATCTATCTATATATATATATGGCATATATACATGTATATTGCATATATTATCTAGTATTATATATATACACTTCAAAATATATGTGTATATATATATGTATATATATTTGAATATATAAACACATATGGCATTGTATATAATATATACAGTACTGTGTACACTGTATAGAGAGGTCGACGTACTTGTATTGAGATGTTTGGTTATTTTGACCTAGTGACCTCTTTTGGGTTGATCTATTGGAATTGGGGGTACCATATTTCAGACAAAACCGTATGACTCGTTACCCTCTGGTAAACTAACATAGCTATTGAAAATGGCCATTTATAGTGGATTTTCCCATTAAAAATGGTGATTTTCCATAGTTATGTTTGTTTACCAGAGGGTAACAATCCTGATAAGACAGCGGTCTGACTTTGCCTGGTAGTCAATTAATTTATGAGAAGCTATGATTTTGTAGAACACTAGGGTTCCTGTGAACAAACATATAAGACAGTCGTGAGCGGGCGCCAAGCTGGGCTTGAGTATCGACCTGTTTTTTTTTCCTCCGATGGAATTCTTCCATCAGAGAATGTATCCTCCAGTAATTTAACATAGCGAACTGGAAAATCACCATCTTTAATAGGTAAATCAACGAAGTAACTGGGCCATTTTTCAATAGCAAACTCGAAAAAAACATACCAGACAACTAATGTGGGTAAAACAATGTCATAAACCACCCATGACTGGGAATGGTAGCTGCAGTAACCATCCCACCTATAGCCTATAAATCTATGGTGATGACTGGATGGTAAACATGGCATTGTTTTGCCATGTCGAGCTGGGAGTTGTCCGACATGCCCGGGCCAGGTTGGCCTCGGCAAAGGCTCCTGCGAAGCGCAAGTCCCGCAAGCTGCCGGTGCCATGGATGGCCGACACGGCCAGCGAAGGAGCGGCCGTTGCACCGGCACACCGGCCAGGGATGGTGGGACGGTAAACCAAGGGGTGGGATGTTTGAACATCAAAAAGGTTGGGATTTCATGGGATGTTTGGCAACAAGACTTGGGGGTATATCAAGCATACGGTGCTGAGATGATGGAGAAAACTTTGGGATATCATCTTTGTTGTGGTTAGTGTTTGTGGCGCTAGTTCGCCCAGTTGTACATGGAATAAGCCAGGAATTTGGAACTTGTTAAGCAGGAGGATGCTTTGAAAGCGTTGACTTAATGAAGGTGGGAAGTTTAAGGGATCATTAAGTCAAACTCCCACCTTCATTAAGTCAAATGGCACCAAATTGGCACTCCCCTACATGGCAAATCAAATTGGGTGTTGGGGGAGTGCCATGTAGGGGATCATCCAGCCGACAGATTTGCGGTGAAAAGCAGTGGATTCCTTGTGGGTGAATCCACTATGAGCCAATGAAAGTTGCAGCGTGGCTTTCCATGCCCTGGCATGACCCTGGTGGGATGTTGATATCACACATCTACTTTGGCATTTCCAGTTGCGAAAAATTGCCGGCTTGGAAAACAACTCCACCCAGATTTGGTCAAAGATGTAGCAATCCATGTGCTGGGGTCCCTCAATGTGCCCTTGTGGTCGGCTCGGCTCCAGAATGGAATGGTCCGTTTCAGGGTGGGATCTGCCTGGGAATGCTACATGTTTTTCGCTTCAAATGGACCCATCATGCAATGCTGGTGTCGATCTGAAGTGAAGGTTCACGGTGAGAGTGCACATGGCCAGGGGCCCAAAACCAGCTCGTTTTGGTCTTTCTTTTGCTGCAAGGGACCATCATCGACTCATGCTCCAGGCAGCCCCCAATCTGACAGTGAAAGAAACAGCCACAAAGTTTCAGAACCAATGAACCAACCACGAGAAATTCCTTGATTCCATAAGTTCCATCGTTTTTTTCGAAGACTTCCAGAGATCTCCAGGAGCTTTTGATGCTCAGCAGGAGGTTCTCCTAACCTTTCCTGAGTCAGAGGAAGTTCTGCGCCTCGATGTGCGATGGATCTGTGGAAAGTTTTTTGCTAATCTAAGCTGGCAAAGTCAAGCCATAGAAAGAAGTGTTATGAAGTGTTCATGTTGCTAATTTTGTTCTGAAAAACAGGGGATAACGGTTTGACTTTGTGGATTTCCCAGTGGGGTGGGATGTAGTGTTTTGATGAGGAGTTGCAACTTTTGAATCCCACAGAAAGGTTCAGGAGTTTTAACCATCCCAGTTTATCATCGTAAAATATCATATAAAAATTATAAAATCCCAGAAGACATCTGTGATAGTTTTGTCGTTCAGGGATGAAAAGGGGCGGGGAGACCGGGAGGACCAGAGCTTCCAACGTAAGGCATCTGAGCGTCTGCTCGGAACGGACCATCCTTACCAGGCGAAAATTGCAGGGAGTCATTGGGAAACACATCTCCAGGTGAGGCATGATATTGAATGGTTTGTGATGATTATGTTCTCGTAGACGTTGCCATAGGGAAATGAAGGAAACGGCATCACTGCCAGGTCTCACGCCAGCCTGGGTGGTGCCTGGTTCGAGGCTCCGAAAAAGATGTATTTTTTTTGGTCTTACCAGCAAAAAATAGGGTTTTCATCTGAAGATGTGGATTTTACCGCCCCAAAAAATGGAATTTCACCTGCAAGAATGTGGAATCAATGTGGATTTAAGATGCGACGAAGCTTTCCAATGGCACAAACATGAAACTTTCAAGCATGAACTCTGCGAAAAGGGGAGGATAGCGAAGTTATCAACAAGAATGCGTCGGGCGTCGGGTTCCGCAGTTTTTTCATCAGTGAACTGCAACCACAGAAGATAGAACAAAAAACATCAAAATTTGAAGAAACCGGTGAAAATGGCATTGTGTCACAAACATGTGCTGTTTCAGCAAGCTTCTCGGATCAAGCATGAAGCCTTTCCCCAAAACTCGAGCCAAACATGCAACATACGCGAAAGGCAAACCTTGGACTCTTTGATCCTCAAAAGACTTATCTCGAACTCCAAAATCATCCAAAATCTATGTGTCCCTGGCCTTTTCAAAAAGACGTTGGGGAATCCGTAGTGTTCAGTGCTGTGACCGCCAGGCCGCATATGCCGAAGTTGCTTGGATCTTTGACCCACAGGCCGAGGGGTGGTTGGCCCGGTCAAAGTTGGTGGCTATGGATCAATACCGTTAGCCCTAGCATTTTTCGGGGGATGGACATCCATAGATTTCAGCCGTTTTCTATGGTGAAAAGTGGTTTTGAGCCCACCCATCCACAAACTCCTGTTCATCAGTCCCATCAAATCCCCATTTCATGGTGGGTTTTCAGCCATTAAATCCCCATTTGTTGGTGATTTTCCGCCACTTTTCCCATGAAATGCCATGAAAAATCACATGACCAGCCCGTGAAAATTGGGGGTACCCCATGTACCCAGGCCCTGGCCTCGGTGGACTTGCTCTCTCTGGCGCTGATCAGCAATGGCCTGGCTCATTCCAGGTCGAAGGGGCAGGAGCCGACGTTCCCAGTGGTACCTGGGGCCTTCTTGGGGATTATTATAACTATAATAGTAGGGAAAACTATCAACCAACCAGGACTATACTGCTAATAAGCCATAGTATAGGTTCTATCACCTGGATTCTTTGGGGATTACTAAAACTAGTAGGGAAAGCTATCAACCAAGAATGGTCATGGTAGAGTTGGTAGAGGTTTCTTAAGTCAGTGGGAGATCCCCAAAGGTTTGGGCTGAAAGCTCGTTAGCCAGGAAGAATTTCCCCCCTGGCTGCGAGTAGGGACGCTCTGATCTTAGCGGGTGCGAGCAATAGCATCCGCGGGCGCTGCTGGCGATTTGGTAAGCA
>Ga0126342_10016556_pt1 | contig 12839 bp, 8 predicted proteins | sample Cyp1metagenome_FD_92528 | JGI IMG/M metagenome (GOLD analysis project Ga0126342, IMG submission 92528) | Coral microbial communities from Lord Howe Island, Old Settlement Bay, Australia - Cyphastrea 1 metagenome | ecosystem: Host-associated > Invertebrates > Cnidaria > Coral ...
GCACCTTTCGGTGCATCAGTGGATTCGCTCTGCCATCCCTGATTCACAACAGCCAATCTCTCCTATAGGTTTCCTATTTTTGAAACTTCCGCCACCGCCTTGTGCGGTACTACTGGTACCCATAGATGTATAAGTAGACAGTAGACATAATGATCAGATTGATAGAACCATTTTTTGTTTTTTCATGGACAGACCGGCAGGTGTATACAGATCAATCCGCGTATACTAATATGTATATATATATAGCAAAGAAAAACGAGGCATCGATCCTCTGAATCGAATAAACATAAATTTAGTACCATCTGGTTATGACTAACATAGCCATGGAAAATCACCATTTTTAATAGGTAAACCATCATAAATGGGACATTTTCCATGGCTATGTTAAATAACCAGATGGTAAGCAGAGATACAGAGATATTGTACTTTGTGGTTTCAGACATCTTGTCAGAGAGAGGATGATCCCAACCAGCAGACAGATCAGATGATCAGATATCTCCAGTGATTTTGGCCAAGACATCCCCAGCAAAGTGATCTGATCTGATAGATATCCCCAGGTTCAACCATGGACCATGTTCCCCTATCCCCAGTGATCTGATTGATATCCCCAGCCAGATACCCTCTGATAAACTAAGACCTAATAGCTAGAGAAAATGGCCCATTTGTAGTTGATATTTAGCTATTTGTTCAATAGTGATTTTCCAAAATAGCAATGTTAGTTCTTCAACCAGCAACTGATCAGCTGATTTGTTAGATATTCCCAGGGTCATCGAGATCTTGAACAATTATTTGACCTTCGGCCTCTCTTGGTGCCTCTTCTACGGCGTGCGCTGGCGTATCTCTGCCACACACTTCACGCACGAGCGCCTGGGAGCGTCACGTTTTTTTCCTGGGAGCATTTGGAACGATGATCACTGGAATATGGAGGGTTCTCTAAATGGGCTATGAATCAATACCTATTAATACCATTTTTAGAGGGATGAACATCCATTTACCAGCTATTTTTATGTTCACCAGGGGTACAAGGTTTTGACCCACTGCCAAATGGGGGTACCCCAACATGGATGGTTTATAAATGTCTATAGAAAATCCTATTTTTCAATGGATTGTTGTGGGGTACAGCGGAAACCGTTGGATTATTGAACCGATTAGATGATTTTTCCATCTACAGTGCTATAGGCGAAAAAATATGGGGATTGTGAACGAGGGTACCCTCAAGTTCTTAAGGGATTAGTTCTTAAGGGGTACAAATTCTAGTAGTTTCTGAATTTAGTAACAGGTCTCCAAAGAGCCATGAGGAAGGAACAAAACTTTCAGGTCTCGAACAGTTTTTTTCCGACTTAGGGGCGTGAAACCTGGGCAGCGACCCCAGATACCACCATGCCAGGGGTTTTATTTGCCGGCTTGTCATCGGGGTGGAAATGCTATAGTGTAGAGTCCTGCCAGTCCTTCTGTCGGTCCTTTTGTCAGTCCTTCTGTCGAGAAAGAACTGTATTTTCGTGCCCCTAGGAAAGGCAAATAAATACACATTAATACCATTGTTGTAACCACACTGGAATAAAATCAATAACATACACTTAATACATCTTAATACATTTACCACACTGGAATCAAGACACACCTGGCCACAACTCCAGCGTACCAATCCAGGAACGTTCTTGCAGTGGTGTCAGAAACAGTGGTTTCACTGCAGCCCTATTTTAGGAAACCTCCATAAACCTCCATGTGTATGTAATGATAACGATAAGCATTATAAACATTGGTACTGTGTATGTTCATGTTATTTGTGTAGATTTATAAAACAATTTGACGAAGTATACATATCACCATACATATACACATATATGATTGTATATGCATAGTTGATATATTTTTTGTTGTCAGATAACATGCAGGGCCTATACATATTCATCTTGGTGCCCACTGCTAGATGCTTGCATCGTTGTCGAGGAATGCATTGCTGATGGTGGCCATTGCCCTCTTCCTGTCTGCTGTGTCTTTCTTGTTCATTTTTGTCTTGGACAAGGCCTGCTGATGTCAGTTGAAGTTTCTGATACATAGTGAATGATGTTGTACAGAGACAACTGTGTTTTTTTTTTCCCAAGACATGCGCAACATGGGCATTCATAAGCATTGAACGATGTGGATATAGACTTCTGGATGATTTACAGTGACAATGGCCCACATCTGTCGCCATAGATGATGGCCATCATTGTGGGGAAAGTGCAGAAAGCCTCTTTCTTGCTGTGGCATCTGTGGCCTTACAACAGTTCCTACGCCACTCCCTCTGAAATTGATCTCCAGACACTCTCAAATTCAAGATGCACCATGATTTGGATGACCCTGTGAAGCGCAAATACGTTGGACTGGACGCGACTTTGAACAAACACTTCTAAAATTCTAAAGATAACATGCTGAAGAAGTTTTCATTCCATTTAGTAAACCCTTGATAAACAGCATAAGTCAAGCGATTCTGAGGGACCAAAACGTGAAGTTCAAGATGACTTCATACCCGTTTTGATGCTTGATGTCGCCAATCATGCGCTTCAAAAAGACCATATACATTTGCTTAAATGTTCGTGAACGCTTGGTCAATATTGGTAAGTGTCCTAGCCTTTTTAAATCCTCTTTATATATATATATACTTGCAACTATTTGATATCTCCCACTCAGAAATCACATCGTTGGGGTATCGTTCCAGGTAGAGGACAACCACCTCTTCGGCGAGGACGCGGAGATTGCGGAAGGGGCCACAGAGAAGATCATCACAGGCGACCGTTGGGTTGTGGTAACCAAAAAGATGGACTGAGAGTTATTCTCCACTAATTTTAGTAGGATTTACTCTAGATGAATTTTCATTTTTTTATAATGTTTTTTGTAGGTTTTTGTTGCTTTCCATCTTTTTTCTCTTGTTTTTGTTGGGGGTTGCTATATAACCACATTACAACCACTAACCTGGTAAGCCCAATATCATAAACTTCCGTTTCACCAGCGATGTGTTCATTTGTCTAAGACCGGAAACGTTACGCAGGTGTCAAGACTGTTTGCCCCCAATATGTTGAGGTCAAGTATCCATCTATCATATATGTATTGTTTTCTAAAACCTTGATGTTGGGTTGTGAAAGTGTTTTAGCATGTTTGTCAGAACATCTCAGAGTAAGAAGTGCAACATGGCCTCAGTGTCTTTGGAAGTCAGAGCCTGGAAATCCTTTGAAGATTTGGAAGTCTGCGGTGGCAAAACTCCAAGGATTTGACAAACATGTTGAAGGGTTTATGTGTATACGTGTATATAATAATATATATATATATATATTTTGAGTCCGTCCTAATAGCTGTAACAGTCAACGAAAAGGATTTATATTTTGGGCGAACGTTGTTTTGAGTGTTTTCCCTCGTGCACAAAATCGTGCTTTTCGGTGCTCTCCCTCGTGCAAAAAATTGTGCTCTAGATCGTGCTTTTTGGTGCTCTCCCTCGTGCCAAAAACCGTGCTCTAGATCGTCTCCTTCGTGCCACAAATCGTGCTTTTTGGTGCTCTCCCTAGTGCCAAAAACCGTGCTCTAGATCGTGCTTTTTGGTGCTCTCCTTCGTGCCACAAATCGTGCTTTTTGGTGCTCTCCTTCGTGCCACAAATCGTGCTTTTTGGTGCTTTCCCTCGTGCCAAAAATCGTGCTCTAGATTTAGATCGTGCTTTTTTGTGCTCTCCTTCGTGCCAAAAATTGTGCTCTAGATCGTGCTCGCTGTTACAGCTATTAGGCTTGTGTCAATATATATTAGATATGATATATAATATGAATTGTCATTTGTCTGGATTTGTTGCTCTGAATATCAAAGACGCAACCGCGGTGCCACCACCCAAAGCAGCCATTAGCTCAGTGAACTTTAACTCCATCCTGGAAAAGGTATCATATCGAATTGGGCCATCTGAAATAGGAAATATATGAAAATTGAATTTGATGGATCTACTACTTCAGGTTGTTATATGTTGTTATGAGTTTTGATAGTTTTTGTACATCCCAGCTGGTGGCAGATCACATTTACAACCCTGTTATCGTACATATATATATAAAGATATATTATAGAATATGATAGATATACATGTACATATATGATTATATTAATGCATTATTAATGCTATAAGCCCCATACTAGGAACTGAATGCAGGGTTCTTAGGCCGATTCCTGAATCCCTGCTTCTCATCATTGATCCATGTGTTCCCAGTCTAAGACAGCCCCATTGTTTGTTCTCTATGTCAATATGCCCATTGTATCCCCATTGCCCGATTCCCATTACATTGAGATCCCAATAAAACTCCCATTACATCTCCATATTTATATGTTTGATTCATCAGCACTGTGCTTGGGAAGTAATGGGGATTTCTGTTAAAATCTACCGATGATATTCCCATGGATTAGCTTACCATATTTCGTTGAAACCCGCCGTGAGGCCTTGGCATTTTAATCGGCTTCAGCTGGGAACAGAGCTTTGACACTGCTGTGGACGTTGTGGCCGAGGGGCTCCTGGGCTCTCTTGCTGTGTAAAAATGGTTGATTTTATGTGTATCAATGTATTAATACACTTTAATGTATAATATTAATGTATGATATATTTAATGTATAATATATATATATATATATTATAATATGTATATATAATATATACACGAAATATGTGTATATATATATATGTATAATATTTTCTAACAATAATGATAGTAATACTAATAATACTGTCAAACGCCATTGTTTGCCCAGACCGGAAGGATCATCATCGTCATCATGATCATGATCATGATCATCATGATCATCATCAGCATCATCATCAGCATCATCATCATCATCATCATCATCCTGATGACAAGTAGAATAACCCCAACCCCCCAACCTAAATGGTAATGAAATGTATCTTTCAGGGGTCATGGGGAAGATGGTAACCTTATAATCATACAGGTAAATTGTTGTAGCAAACAAGAGCTGCCAAGCCTTCATTCCCTTTGGGCCGCGACTGTATGTTACTGCGGCACGGCGAAGTGTCAATGTTGCCATGAACTTCAGATATGGATGAACATTGAACCAGCATGATTATATAACTATATAGTTGGTTGTTAAAACAGAACAGAGACCCCACATGGTATTTTATGTATCCAATCGTGGTACAATTTCCATGCATCAATAGTTTAATCCGTATGGCATGATCAATATCGCAACATATATGCTCATGTGATGCGAACCAACGTGTATTGATAGTTATCTTAAGATATATGTGCATTTTGTGGCCATTGGATTCTTGGGCAAACGATTGTGTCAGCGCGTAATCATAGTAGTAAGAATGATAATAGATGATACTATATATATATATATACACGCGTTATTTCGATCCATTGCCTGGCATGCTGGAAATTTCCCCCCCCACTGAAGGGCAAACCATCTATGGCTAATTTCTGGATCCATGAAATCTTTGAGATTCAACCTGCCCGGATCCTACTCCAAGGTCCTTTCAGAATCAATGGATGCCCCCTAATTTAATGACCAGACTATTGATGCTTTTCATGACGGGTGACTTCAACAATCCTCAACAGCAAGTGTTACCCAAGGACCCATAGGCCCATAGCGTATGGTTTCAGGGGTATGATTCAACGGTGGCAGCCGGCAAAAAAGCGAGTCCAATTTGGGGAAACAATGATCAAAATTTGTGAGTCCATGGTATCCGCGATTGAAACACACCCAGATGAATAAGACAGGCAACGCCAATTTTTTGTCGCTATTGAGCAAAGCTACGTGCTGGTAAATCCATGTATATTTTTCCCTGAAACCAGCCGGATGATATTTTCATTCCAGTGATCCCTCTCAGCTTGTCGAACCAGATCATTGTAGCCACGGCATAGCTTTGAAAGTTTGCCAGTTCAAATCTTGAGTCAAAAAAAATCTAACAAAGAGGACCCCGACAACAGCCTTTGCCATTCCTCAAGTTTCCTTGTCACAGAATGTGTTTGAAACGGAACAGCTCCCAACAAATTCAAGAGTGCAACTGTTGGTGGTCTCATTCGGAAGAGACTATTTCCCACCCTGAAACTATCAGATGTTGTGTTGGGCGGCGAAAAACCGCCAGTTCTCTTTGCGTTTTTCATTTCAGATTTCAGGCTGCGTCATCTCGCCCCCCCGACCTTTTCGAAGATGGTCATGCCGCTCGGCCAGCTTCAGCGGACAGCCATTGATTTTTAGGTTGTTTGACATGGTTTAGACAATAGGATCGATATGGATACTTGAAGGCACTTAGTGGAATATATATATATATCCACCATGAAACGACGATAATTATATGTGTCAATGCAGGTCTAATCCAGTGTTGGTTTCAAATAGGTTTCACCTTTTGCTCTCAAAGTATCTCAGCATGGGATGATGTTACCAGCCGATTCAAATTTTGTTGAAACCAACAACATGATAAGACTATTGCTAAGTCAAACACTCATTGGAATTGGACCCCAGCCAGCCTGGAGCCTACATCACCAGCCAGGTCTATCTGCTTGGTGATGATCGTCTTCCCAGCTTGGCGCTTCTATATCTTGCCCACGGAGAGAGAAATCAGTGAGGCGCCTGGAACTGAGATGACCAAGGGGAAAACCAACGGGTGATGGGTACTTATTAGTCTTTTGGCTATAAATGGGCAATGGGGATGTGTATATTCGATGTATTTTATATATATATATATAATTACAAATGCACAAGTGAAGTATGTACACATGCTCTAACTCTATCTGTGTATGTAATGTAATGTAATGTAAGGTAAGGTAAGGTAAGGCAATGTAACGTAACGTAACGTAACGTAATGTAATGTATGTATGTATATATATATATATATATATATATATGGTGCAGGCCTGCAACCCCACCCCCCGTCATGGTCATGGTTTCCCGACCCCCCTGTGGGACTGGGTGGGTCTCTTGTTTTTGTTTTGAACTCAACCCTACCAGGGCATAGCATGAGTACTGAGCACAGTTTATATACGCTGCCAAGGCTCAAGAGAGAGATATAGAGGTTATAGTTTGTAGTCTATGCACCGCACTGACTGGCTATTGGCCGACGGAGGAAAACTAGCGCAGACCGGGACCATATATACACTATATAGATGATATATAACTACCCAGCTTCTGAAAACAGACGTATGCAGGGTTTCCAGGATTAACTATTCATTCTTGAAGGACCTATCCCACCACATTCATATGATCATGGGTCAATATGGGGCACAGCAACAATTTGGATGATCAATCAATACTAAACGTAGCCAACCTAGGTTGTTTCCAGGGGGTCTGATATTTCAACCCATCCCCCTCCGCCTTGAGGCATTGTGGACTCCGAGCCCCATGAAACCAATAACGCGCATAAGCCAACAATTAATCATCAACCAGCAATCATGTATGGTCAGAATCCCCAAAGATTTTGGTGAATATCTGCATGGGAATCAGCAGTAATCATGGTTTCTGAACATGAATCAATCCGCAAGGGTTTAGCCATTTGTCACATGGGTTTGTTTGAACATATATCGACTGGTTGATCTGAATTTTGCCAACATCGCCCAAACTAGGTGCTATGTTTTCAATGTTCGGCCAATGGTCAGCATTTATATTATCAATATCCCCATAATTCTTGCCATTTATACTTCTTCACCCAAGACATGAACTTTTCTTGATCCGCATTATATCCATTAAAATCATCAGGAGACGACGGAAGAAGGCGCCGAAAAAGCGCGCTTGAAGGACTGGTCGGACTGGTCACAGCAGGTGACGGAAAATAGGGTACCCCATTCCATCCTCAATAGGAAAGTGGTTACTGAATGTTAATGATCATTTTCCATATTTAATGACCATTACTTCTATGATTTTTACGGGCATACATGTTTTTTTTCTTTAATCAGACTATCATATACCTCATTGATGACCTCATTGATGACCTCCATTGAGGATTCATTTTCCCGAGTAGATGGCCACCCCCAGGGGCAGCAACAAGTCTCAACATGTGATTGATGAGTGATGGTTAGACAATTGTTTTCAAATCAGAGAAACGGATTTTCACGGCAATCAACTTTATGACCAATCAGGGGTAGCATATGTTCAAACCCAAATTAAGTGTTGATAGAGTTTGTTTAATCCGGCAAGAAACACGTTCATTTCACATGATTTCACCAAGAATTTTGATGGAGCTAAAGGTCGCTGTTTCCAGGAATACGCAAGACAACACTTCGAGCTCTTTGTACACCACGCCACGGATGAGAGTGCCATGGCTGCCATGGCCACTTCGGGCTTTAGATTTTTTCATATATCACCATGCTGCTTGGAAAAATGCAACACTTCAGGGCCAAAAAATAACTCAGTTTAAATCTCAATAATGTATTCATGGTTTCTTGCCTATTGGCAGCTAAGATGAGATGATGACCCAAGTAATCATGCGATTTAGTTTCTCATTCCATTGAACTGATCTCCACGCCGAAGCATTCGTTATGAGCCATTCTCTGTTGGTCAGTTTCATTGGTTTTAAACTAATAAACTAATAAACTATCTATGTTGAAAGAACAGATTGGGGGAAAGGGTTCAACTGTTAGGACATGTTAGGACCAAGAAACCACTGAAAAATGTCATTGTTTGGCGTTTCACAGCACCAAAATTTGGTTAATAGGACATAATACATCATTATCCACGATTCCCAGATTCCCGTTGTACTGGGTGTACCTGTGTCTATATAATATATTCCCATATTTCCCATATATTCCCATCATATATCCCCCATTCTACTGGTGCCGAGACGATTTGGACCGTGCTCATCTGCTGATGAAGCGCCACCGCCGAGCGGCGCACGGCTTAAAGCACCCGGGAAGTGACTCGGTGGAGAAAACTGCCAGGAACCGAGTTTCCAAGCTTTGGTAACTAAAAAAGATGGAAACAAATTAGGATTTTGAACATTTTCCATGGGATATAGTGGGAATATACATGACGGACGGCAGGAAAATTAGGTGAAGTGAAGAGTAGAATTGGGACGTGCGCTGCCGAAAACACAATCTTTCGGTTACAAAACGAGGCAGGAACACCATGAGAATGAGGCGAATGAGGTAGGCAAAACGAGGTCCGGGAATGGAAAGCGAGGTAGGAACACCCCGTTAGTTGCCTGATGTATCAAATATTGTCCGCGGCTCTCACACACACAGGTATACTTATGTGTATACATATATATATATATAAATATACAAATATGACCATGCGGATTGGAAAATAATTGACTTTGGTTAGTGAAATGGGATTCTACCAGGGATTTAACGGGTTATATAATGGGAATAGATAATGGGAATATAATAGCCCCCGCACGAGGCGGGGGCGGAAGTCTCAAAGAAGGAAAGTAACTATAGCGAAAAGGACATCTATAGGAAAAGCAGGTTTGTTGTTGTCACCTCCAGCTCGACTGACTCACGCACATGAATGAATGATTTGAAATCAAATGACATGACATGAAATGACATGAAATAAAATGCAATGCAATGCAATGCATGAATGAATTAATGAAATGAATGATTATGAATGGATGAATGCATGAATGAAGGAAAAGGAAGGAAAAGGAAGGAAGGAAGGAAGGAAGGAAGGAAGAAATGAATGAAGGAATGAATGGTTTCAGTGATGTGTTGGGTTTGATTGCTGGGCACAACAGTTTTTTCCCAAGTTCATTCTTTCTCACATTCCTGGTCCTGCTCAGAATGGCATTGAAACCCGCCCAAAAAAATGGAGGCGAACTCCACAAAACACAATGGCACGACGACATCCACCTTACGTCTCAAACCTTGAAACCGTCAACAGTGCGGATTGCTCCGACCATAAAACAAGCATATCCGCAACCGCCGAAACAACGGCCGCGCCCCAATCTCGAAGCCAGACGCACCGTATGCCCTATAGACCAGACAATTTGGAAAGACATAGTTAATTTTGGAAAATACTTAATGCGATGTTTTAAGACCAAAAAATAACTATAACACTAATTTGTTAACTTTTTGCTGCCTTAGTTCAAAATAATAGTTTTAAAAGTTAAACACATAGTTAAAACTGATGAGGCTAGATGTTTGGTAGAAGTTTATCAGAAATTTCTACTCCATGAGTAGAAGTTTGATAGAAACTTCAAACCGAACAGATAGACACTTCTAGCCAGCTACTGCCCAGGATCCAAACTATATAACTATTTTGTTAATTTAATTCTAAACTATTTTTCAAAAACTATCTAGATGACTTTTTTTTTGCCTATTTGCTAACTTTTTATTTTGCTCAAGCGTAAAAGACGTAAGAAGTGAACTAAGTACTTAACTTTTTTTAGATTTAACTATTTCCCTCCAAATTGTCTAACCTGGTCCAAAGGGTGCTGTAATTGACAGCATGTCGTGGCGTCACTACCACTTCGCAGAAATAGCTCCAACAACTGCTCTGCAACCCTGCCTCACAATGACACCACCGGTGTAATGATTGAAGTCATTTATTTTGCAGTGATGTAATGAATGAGGTACTGTAATGATTAATGTGATGCAATGAGCGAGGTGATGTAATGATTGATGTGATGTGTCTTTTGCGGTGATGTAATGATTGAGATGAGCTGTATTGCTAAAGTGATGTAATGATTGAAGTGATGTATTGTTGCAGTGATGTAATGATTGAGGTGATGATGTATGGTTAAAGTTATGTAGTATTTGATCGGTGAAGTGGTGTAATGATTGATGTGAGGTATTGTTGAGGTGATGTAATGATTGATTGGTGAAGTGATGTAACGATTGAGGTATATAATCGAATCGTTCGTAACTCGGAAGTTTCTTGCTAAACTTCCTTTGATAGTGGGAATATATAAGGGGAATATCACAGGATATATTGGGGGATATAGTGGCATATAGTATATAGCAACCAATGGGATATGCTGGGGATATAATTTACAATCTTGACCAGTATGAACCATGAAAAGGGGTGATGATACCTAACTTACAATCATCAAGATGATTTGGGTTTGGTACCTGAAAATGGGGGTAATATACCCACATGCTTTGATCGGGGATCATCAAGCATTGAATTTTGGGGTCATGTTTCCTCACTAGAACCCAACAGTTGTTAGCCAATTATAAACCAACAGACACTTACTGGATAGATCTCCCATAAATTTCCCATCTGTGTTGGTTCAATCACCATGTTCATCTAGTTTGATTTTTCCAAATCCCTCCGGTCCCCCATTTACAGATGAGTTTCCCAGCTGGAAACCTGGTTTTCCCTGCATTTTTGGGGGGTTTTCCACCGGGCCAAGGTCATTTACCGCAACTGAAACATTTGATGGTCACCAGTGGTGGTATCATGGAAGTGGATGCGCCAGAGGTCACGTGAAGATGGCTGGAAATGGGGGATGCACCCTGATTATTTGAAGGTGTTTTGATATAATTTATCAGGATTTAATAGGGATAAACGTAGCAGTACATACCCTCCGGTAATTTGACACTTGGTTTTGAAAAAGCAACGTATTTTTAATAGGTAAATCATTGAATAGTCAATAGTCCATGTTCTATAGCTATGTAAAATTACTGGAGGATAGACCACCAAAAAGCCTATTTCAATGGGGAGAATAAAGATAAAGCATCTAATTCGAGGGTACCCTATGTTCCGACAGTCAGCCATATTAGTGCCGACAAATGATCAGTGTTCAAAACCTCTCTATGATTTTAGTTTTTCAGTTATATTAAATGTTATATTAACTAGCCTTAATTAACCGTATATCTGGGACTATCGTCATCGAATCCCAATTTACTAACCAGCATAAGTGCCATAGTCAAGCTACCTGGGATGGGCATCCCTCTTGACTACGAGAATGTAACAATGGGAATATAGGAATACTTTGGACAATATGTCATGGGAATGTGGGAATAGGAGGCTTCCATTTTAAATGGCTTTGGTTTTGGAGAAATCGGAAACGAATGGTTTGGGGACCCCAAAACCAAGTAAATGGGCAGGTGGTGCAAGGTGGTGCCCCCAATTTTCATCACCACAAACCCAGCAGCTCGCGGACTCCTGAGTGTCAAGTCTTGTTCTTGCTGTGAGGAATAAAAAGTCATTGGCTAGCCCGAAGTCATTGGATGGTTTACTACCAAGAATGACCAACATTGGTGGTTAAACTTGGATGGTTGGTCCTCAATTGCATCATTTTTTTGTGGTCATTGTCATTGGTTGGTCCTCAAGAGCAGGAACACAGAAGTGACAAAGGAGAGAAGAAAAAGAAGAAGAACGTGCCTTGCATTGAGGGGGGAATGTGGGCAAGGCTCATCTGTAAAAGCATGGCATCATGGAACCTACAGATGGGCAGGTTGATGTTTCAGCCTTGACACTGGCAGATGTCACGTGTGCAAAACTGTTGCCTGCAGGACTAAATATGATTTACGGTCTGTATTGCAAATGGATGGATAGATACTTAGATTGCAGATAGATAACTAGATAACTAGATTATAGATAGACAGACAGACAGACAGACAGACAGATAGATAGATAGATAGATAGATAGATATATTATATAGATAGATAGATAGATGGATAGATAGATGGATAGATAGATAGATAGATAGATAGTTAGATAGATAGATACATAGATACATAGATACATAGATAGATAGATAGGTAGGTAGGTAGGTAGATAGGTAGATAGATAGATAGATAGAGAGATAGGTAGGTAGGTAGGTAGGTAGGTAGGTAGATAGGTAGATAGGTAGATAGGTAGATAGGTAGGTAGGTAGGTAGGTAGGTAGATAGGTAGATAGGTAGATAGGTAGATAGGTAGATAGGTAGATAGGTA
>Ga0126342_10016557_pt1 | contig 12839 bp, 11 predicted proteins | sample Cyp1metagenome_FD_92528 | JGI IMG/M metagenome (GOLD analysis project Ga0126342, IMG submission 92528) | Coral microbial communities from Lord Howe Island, Old Settlement Bay, Australia - Cyphastrea 1 metagenome | ecosystem: Host-associated > Invertebrates > Cnidaria > Coral ...
CCTACATACCTACCTACCTACATACCTACATACCTACATACCTACATACCTACATACCTACATACCTACATACCTACATACCTACATACCTACATACCTACATACCTACATACCTACATACCTTACATTACATTGCATTGCATTGCATTACATTACATTACATTACATACATACATAAATGGAACATAATTATATTTATATAGTAAGTCTAGAAGCCATTTTTTTTAACGCATAGTGTCACAGGACGACTTCCGTTTTTGCCCCGTTGAGGTGGTCACTTTAAACTTCCTTTCTGCCTTGCTGTTTCGAAGCAGCCACTCCGTAAAGCTGGTCACTTGGACGCTGAATCCATGGCAATCCTCTGATTTTCTATGGCTGAATCTTTATGATTTTTATCACAGGGAAAATGCTGATGAAGTCCATTGGAATTGCGAAAAATGCCGCTTTTGGAATCGGGATATACAAACCCCCACGAATTAGACTTTGGACAGCTACAACTAGTGTGGCGATGTGGCAAACTCTGGTTCGACTCTGGTGAAGCTCCTGAAGAGTCATCATTTCGAAAAAATGAAGAACTGCCCAAAGTTGATGGCTTTTAAGTTTTTGACCCACAACGACACAACGACCTGTTTTGTCTGATGGTTAGAGGCTTCCAAAGTGCTTAAAACATCCCTGGGAGGTTATCGCTTCGTAGTGTCAACCTAGGATTCACCAAAATTTGCGGTGGCTACACCGGGAGGACCCATGCTGTCTGGTAGTAAAGAGTCATGACTCACAATTTACCCTCTGGTAAACTAACATAACTATGGAACATCACCATTTTTAATGGGTAAATGAGCTATAAATGGCCATTTTCAATAGTCATGTTAAAATTACCAGAGGGTAAGTTTAAGTGTACATGAATAGATACATGCCTTTTCTAGGGGACTTACACAGCACGGTTCCTAGCCACTTGGGAAGGGGGAACAAAAACCCACAGGAATCGGACACTCATAATTGGGGGCATTTCCAGCATGGTTTCGCCGATTTTCCCAACCAAACCGATCCTTGTTGATCCTGAATTAATCCATGATTCATGGGTTAAATCCCCGAACACCATGTTGACTGGTTAAATTCTAGATTATGATATGGGAAAACTCACGTCGGAGCGTGGGTGGGTGTAAGTTCTCCCCTGAACTCTCCAGGCTGTTTTCTTTACCCAGGCAGTTTTGCACCCCCCCTGTGTCCAGTCAGCCCCGTGTCCCTTGCCAGAGAAGGAGTCAGATTCTATGGCAAGTTGTGTCGAAATCAAACTCCATTTGGCTGGTGCAATTCCATATTTTCAGTTGGTAAACCATGGAAAAAACCATGGAAAACCTATGGAAAACTCAATATTTTCAGTTGGTAAACTTTTTTGTAAATGGGAAAAAACTATGGAAAACTCCAGCAGCTGCGCTTTTCATTCTCGTTGTTAGGTCTGCTTCGCCTGTTCCTCCGTGGTCGTAGCAGCCTTGCTTCCCCTGCAGTTGCTCTTCGATGATCGCCGCCACAGGTGGCGCACGGCTGGTTGGATATTTCCCCAGGAAGATCCAAGGGGGAACGAGATGTTGTTGCAGCAAGCCAGGTTGCATTATGGAAGGTAATGATGATGATCATGATCATTACCACAATAATTACAGTATATATGATTATGTGATGATACCCTCCGGTAGTCAAACGTGGCAGTTTTTTTAAACCACTGTGAATGAAGCGTCTTAATGGGACAACCATCTATAACATTGGGGATTTTCCATTGCCGTGGCAATAATGATAATGATAACGATTGCAATGCTAGTGACAGCAACAATAATGATCATCATAACAGTTGTAATAATACTGTTGAGAATGGGGATGCAAGACCGTTTACAATGACCGCAACAATGGACAGTAACTAGCTTACATCCCATAATGGTGGGGCTGTATAATGATTCATGATCTGGTAAACCCTTAATCTCCTAAAGATAGGGGTTTGTCCAAGATGAGGGATAGATGTGTCCACACTTTACCTGGCCATTTGAAGAGCTGCGTTTTACTCTGTAAAACGATATTTTAGGGTTTGCCCCAAGAAACAGACAAAGCCAAAAGATAGTACGTTGCAGTAATTAAGATAATCTAAGATAGTGATGGTCGATTTCTTTTATTCCTTCTGGATGTCCCAGAGTGGGGTGGTGTTTTGACATGGAAAGGACTGAGTTCTAAAGTTTAGCGCTCCAAAGCCTGATGAAAAGCGTAGCTCTTTGATTAGGCTGCAAACATGGGGCCAAACCAAATCTCCAAAGGGTGACTCTCAAAAGTGATGATTTATCTCTGAAGTGGATTTTGAATCCACCATCAATGTCCATTCATTTCATCCATTTTGATTCATTTTTATCCATTTGATCTCGACGACTGGCACCACGTTTCGGCAGGTCGCGCTGGCAAGAGGGGCTCATCCTGTACTCAGCTCCTTGGCTCGCCAGTGAGGATATTGATGGATATTGTTATGTTCCCATATTGGATTAGCAATATCATTTGATGTTGTCCATGTAATATCATTTAATTGTGTTGTCAATATCAACTAATCCTGATCAAAAAAAAGGGAACGCAATGGAACGCAACTCTCCGCAGAAGAGTTTTTGGATCCGCACGGCGTCCGACAAATACCTCGAAAGGCGTTTTGAAAGGTGTTTAGCGAGAAATCGGATGTTACGCCATTATTGATGGTATTGACGGATCTAATCGCGGCAATTTTTCAGACTCGTCTGTGTGCTGCGCTTACATCAAGAAAAGATTGAATCACCTGCTATCTGGAAGCTTTCGTGCCCTTCGAATGGCCGACCCCAGAAGGAGATGAATGTGTGGATCCGTTCATTTTAGAGCCTCAACTTTTATGTCGGGGAGGGTTTATTGTTGGGATCAATCCTTGCCTTTACCGGTGGAACTCATTCTCCTCGATCTCGCTGTACGTGGCTGAGATCTTCATGCTGATGTTGCCCCTCGTCCTTGGTCATGCGGATAAGACGACGCTTGGCCGAGGGATCACGACGCAACCAGTGGATCCGTTGGACATTTCGCGCCCGATCCAAACCACCAAAGCCGAAACATCCAATGGTTAGGAGGGAGCGGTGAGCTGAACTAAGGGTATCATAGGGTATCTATAATTATGTATATATTCCCTATCAAATTGGAAACCAGTTGGAGCTATTAATTAGAAGTCTCCCGACCATATGATCATGGATTTCAAAAAACGGTAGACTTTGGAGGAAATCCCACATATTTGATGCGCAAAACGACATGTTTTCCGATTTTACTCTAAATCATCCGGGCGGTGGTCTCCGGACATGCTGACAACTTGTCAACCAACAAAGACTTGGATGATACCGTCCTGGAAACGTTCACATAGATGTGGAAAACCCACCATTTGTAGAACATTTTCCGGGAAAGAATGGGCTTTCCACATCTTTTGGTATGTTTACCCCAGGGTACCCCTGCAAGAATCCACCACGGGACTCCCTAACACCATGGGCGTGGTGCCCTGCAGGCATACCGGGATTTCCGGCGCCCTGCGCATGCGAAGACAGGACGCGGTTCCGGGTGATGCAACTCTTAGAGTTCCTGTAAGCCAGTGCTTCCTGGCAGGAAGTGAGCTGTTGGCGTGCAAAGGAGCTGCTGGTGCATTTCACGGGTGCCTTTGGCAACGGGGGAGATTCCTTTTTTCAGGATTTTTGGCAACGAGATCCGACCAACAAACATGGGATTTAACCTATCGAAAACAATGGGGCTGAGTCAACACCCATGGTTTTCCAACTGGATGGGTGTTGAAATCGTGATGTCAAAGAACAATATTTTTCATCACTTTTTTCCGCTCAAAATGAAATGACAAACGTCCTCATATTTCTTTCCCATTCAGATTACAACTGGCGTTTCGGGTACAACCAATTGTCGTGCAACTCGGAGATGAGAAGGGGAACGGTCACCCTGTTGAACCACTCATGGGGTCCCCATTCCCCTGTTTTTCTCACACAGAAAACGATGGAAAGCCACTTGGAGTGCCCAGGAAATTCTTCGGAACCTTGGAAATGAAAGGGGTTGGCAGGTTGGTGATTTTCTGATTTTTTGGAGAGTGATGACACAGTGGATTTGGGGTATATATATATATTATAGGTACCTGGCAAAAAATAGAACCGGCTAAATTAGTTTACCACCAAATTGCTTCTCTATTCAGATGTTGACGGGGGGACTGCTTGCGACATGAACGGTAGCCAGGAGCAATGGGGTAGATTCTGGGTATATCATTTGGATGTTTCGCCCCCCCAAATGTGGGAACAGCGACAGGATTTAAGGTACAATCATCAACAAGAATAGAAGGAACCCAGTGATGTTCCTGTTAGAACCTCCATTTTTTGTTTGGATTTCTTATTGCTATGTTTATGACACTGTAGGGTAAATGGTTGTCTATTGACGACGATGGTTCTCCATTGCCATGAATGGGGGTTTTGGAAGCCTGCTCATGTGGGGGGCTAAGGCTGGGCCTGAGAATGAGTCGACCAGCCAGGCGCTGGCACAGCAATGGGTTCCGGTTGTGTGTCCCAAAATGGACATGGAAGAAACAAAGTGTGGAGATGAATGGGGATAGAACCATGACAAAAACCATGACAAAAACCGGCAAGAATTGGGAACATGTGGGTCATCGGCACGAACAATGCGAGCAAGTGTGTCCACAAGGACGCTGCCAGACCATTGGTTTCCTATATAGAACAAGATCCGCATAGCAAAATCCATGGGATGGGGAGTGAGTTTGGTTACCAGAATCCGCATGTCTGTTTGGTACCTTGCAGAATCAGGTCCTTTCATCCATTGCTTTCCTTCTTCAAAAACTGGCCCAATGCAGATCCATCTTATGGGTAGAAACCATGGGTTTTCAAGACGTTCCGCTGCAAAATGATGAATTCACTGTGTGCTGACACACTTCTAGCATGGCTCGATGGAATCATTTGTGTATTTGGATTTGGTGTCAGAACCATCACACCTAATAAATGGATGGGCTCAGATCCTAAACACAGCCATTTGTCACGGACCTCAATGACGTTTGTGCCATACCGATCCAAAAATGGTACCCAGAGTCACTGACTTTTAATCCCTTTACCCTTCCAACTATGGCATATCTTGGGGTATCACCAACATCGGACAGGTAGCGCTGAAGCAGAAGCTGTTGAGGTGGGGTCGAGATGAAGATGGGTCAACAAAAACCATGGTAGAATGATGGATCTGAAGCAGCAAAAAGATAGAGATTTAGCTGACACAGACCTCCGGTGTCCTCAAATATGGCTGGGACATGCCGCTATGGATTTTCCATGGCAATGATTGAGGGGAAGCAGTTCAAATGATCCCGTCAGCGGTGCTTCACACCCATGATCTCCCCAAATTGTAAGGGAGACTGGGAAGCCATTCACAAGGCGCCTATGTCTGGTGGCTCATTTTTGGGTTGTTCGTTTTTTTTAAACACACTGGTTGGTGGTTTGGAACATTTTTTTATTTTTCCATTCAGTTGGGAATTTCATCATCCCAACTGACTTTCGCATATTTTTGAGAGGGGTAGGTCAACCACCATCCAGTTATATCATAATTAACCATCATTAACCATTACTATTAACCATTACTATTAACCATTACTATTAACCATTACTATTAACCATTACTATTAACCATTACTATTAACCATTACTATTAACCATTACTATTAACCATTACTATTAACCATCATTATCCTACATGGAATCAAACCATGGCTCAGAAAATCCCCAGCTGGTAGGATTTTCCAGGGCTGGTTTGCTGGAGGGTATCTCCCAAATTTGGCTGGCGAAAAATCGTGGATTCGTTGATTTGGGACGTGTCCATGAAGGGAATCATTTGCCCGCAAACGAACGATGTGGAACTTCATCCATAAATGGGTCATTTTCCACGTCTACGTTCGTTTACCCTAGGGTAAGTAATCAAGAACATGTAAAACATGTTGTTATCCCACTTTCTATTGTGAGTGGAAAACGGCCCATTTTGCGACTCTCCAAAAATGGGTACAGGTTCTGACCTTGCCCAATGTGGGGATGATATAGTCAAAACATGGGATAAACATGGGCATGATGAAGCCCTGCCGTTCATATTCAACATCCCCCCAGAAACCATGGTTTAGTAGGGAATGACACCATATAATTGGGACCAGAAAAAATGGGAGGCTCCCCCGGTCCCCCGACCTGGTATGAACCGAGCCCCAGGTTGGTCCTGCTAAGATGAAGAAAGGTAGGTGAACATGGGTTATTGTTCGGTAAAGAATGTAAATATGACATAGTGATACATAGTGTATGTCATACCCATTCTGAAGATTGGCATTTGTTGCAGGGGATCCTAGGTTAGCAATGTCAGCATTCAGATCGCAGCGTGTTTGACTGATTTGATTTTCGAATGAAATTTGGAGGTGTGGTTGTCGTCTTCTCATCAATAGAATGACACTCACGTCCAACCTGTTATTCACCTTACCATCTGCGAAGGCTGGGGGCAATCATTTTCTGGGAGAACTGCGATGTTTTGTTTTTTATTCGGCAGTCCCAAATGGCATCCTATGTTTTTTTTCTTTAATTAGATCACCTGAGTTGGGTTTGACATACCTACATTCCATACATAGATACATCCATCCATTCATCCGTACGTATGTACATCCGTACCCCATCCAAGCATGAGACAGGCAGCTCCGGGAAGTTTCTGACAAGGCTGCGGAGGGGTCTAACCCCAAAAAGTGGAGAGTCGATCCACCACTGATGGGCTTGTTAGTAACGATGCGTTAGAACGCACATATCTAGACTCTAGACAAATACATTCATATGTGTATATTTACTGTATGTAGATAATTGCATATATATAATTATATATATATAATTATATATATATAATTATATAATTATATATATATACATATTATATGTATATATATATATAGTATGTGTATATATAGATATATACACATAATTACACCGATTCATTTGAAGAACACGCGTGGGAGAACCCGAATCCCAACTAGGAGACAATAACAATCAGGGCTATATCAAAAAAGTCACTGTGGGACAATCCCTGGATTGACCAGCCCCCCAATAGAGTCAATAGAGGCGCCCGAAATAGTGATAATTTCAATTGAAAATGGCAACCATCATATAGATAAAAGGTTGACTTCACATCAAATCAGTGAAAGGTCTGGAGAAAGACCAGCATTTTTTGCGGTCGAGTGGTACCCCGTGGGATCATAGGTCGCGATGATCATTCAATATGCTTACATCTGATGCCTCAGCCTCAGATGTCCCAATTTTATACCGGTTGAGGAATAGAGGAGTAGCCCCCACTTGAATAGGCGCATCGTGGAAAATGATGGGAAATGGTCTTCCAAACCGGACCATCGATTTTTCCTAACTTGGACCCTCATTGCACCACTCAAACCCAAAAAACCCTCAAAATGAATGGTTTGATCAGCCTGTTGTGGGCCCAATTGGCTGCCGCAATGACTTGGAACATACAGAAACATACTCAATTGGATTTTTCCAAACATACGGTACTACATCGGTAGACTACATTGTTATATCCCAATTCATCTGGTGAACTGGTTCACCATCATTACCCTCCGGTGTCATCAAACGTGGCCAGCTGGAAATCCACCATAGATAATTTGATGATTTTCCTAGCGAAACAAACCTCCATGGCTAGTTCGGGGATTTCCCAGCTATCCACGCTTGATGACACCGGAGGGTAAATCACTGGTCAAACTGATTAATAATGCGACTAATAGTGATACTGCTGATAATCATAATGACAATATTGTCATGGGATATTAGTTAATGGGACAATTTCATCTTGGATACAATACTTATGTTTTTTTTATTGGAGAATCATCTTGGATTATTGTTCACCCATCAATAATTTTCTGTGGCTATCCCGTCAATGGACATTATTGTCCCATGATGTTCATCATTGTCCCAGCGAGGCGGCAAAGGTTTACGAGCTCAGCCCTGATGATAGGCCGATGACGCCGACCGAAAATCAGAAATGATGGGTGACTGGGAAATCATCCTCTAAATGGATATCTATCTATCTATCTATCTATCTTTCTTATCTTATCAAATCTTATCAAATCTTATCTAATCTTATCTTATCCAATCTTATCTAATCTTATCTAATCTTATCTAATCTTATCTAATCTTATCTAATCTGATCTAATCTGATCTAATCTTATCTTATCCAATCTTATCCAATCTTATCTAATCTTATCTAATCTTATCTAATCTTATCTAATCTTATCTAATCTTATCTAATCTTATCTAATCTTATCTAATCTTATCTAATCTTATCTAATCTTATCTAATCTATCTGTCTATCTGTCTATCTGTCTATCTGTCTATCTGTCTATCTGTCTATCTGTCTATCTGTCTATCTATCTATCTATCTATCTATCTATCTATCTATCTATATCTCTCTCTCTCTATATATATATGTGGTAGTCCCTGAATAGGATAGATAATATATATATATACATGTTGATGATGGGTTATTTAATGGATTTAATGGGGATTGTAGTAAGATTGGAACGGGATATTTCATGGGTATACTCTCTGGTTTGTTGAACCATGGCAGGCTGGAAAATCTACTAGAAATAGTTCCACGATGTTCCCAGCCATAAACATCCATCTGTAGAATATTTTCAATTGCCATGTTTGATTACCGTGAGGTATTCCAGTTTGTGAATAATAGTCCTCAACAATAAACATCATCCAAACAATCACAATAAATGGGTTGTATAAACAGTTTCCAACTGGTAGTTGTTTATTTTTGGGTTTATCACATCCAAGATTAGACATGGATATGGCACGTAGGGACTGCTGGCCAAGAAGATCTCGTGCTGTTGGTCATCTGTCATGCAAAATACAATTGGTTATCTTTCAAACGGGTAGTTTCAATTCAATGGGTCATTTTTGATATACCCTCTGGTAAACTAACATAGCTATAGAAAATCACCATCTTTAATGCGAAAATGCACTATAAATGGGCCATTTTCAATAGCTATGTTAAATTACCAGAGGGCAACATGGATAAGCACTGGATTCTGGAATATCCTATTTTGTATGGATTCTGGGGGACCACATATTCAAGACAGATGGCCGCCATGAAAAACCATGGGGGGCAGTCACCCGGGCGAAAAGCTGCAGGGATGAAAAGCTGAAAAGATGTGGAACGCTGATGGGGAAGCCAGTTTGGAAGATGATCTACATTCATGGTAGTTTTTCCACATCTATAGAATGTACCTTAGTTCACTCGGGTAAGAAGGTTATATAGCCATAAGTTTAGGAATCCCTTTCATGATTGGACCAAAATCCGGTAGCCCAAGCTGATTGAGCAGTGTTCACCCCTGTTGATGATCACTTCAACCGATTCAAAACGGGGTCAGGCTTGGATGGGCATTCTGGTACCATAGAATCTTTTAGTCGTGGGGACGACGCCGCCGAACCAGCCCAAAATCACGAGTTTTTGAGGGGCTATTCCTCCGCATCGATCTCTGCCGTGAGGCTGCACTTCGCCCAAGTGTTGAGCTTTCTGCACACCTACATGGTAAAAGTCATCGACGCTCTGGTGAAAGAGGGGTCTTCGCAATGGCGCTGGTGTCTGTGAGAAAACTGGGAAGAGAACATATTGATATTCATATGGAGGTTTCCTGAAAATGGGGGTAATTACCCAAAATGGATGGTTTATAAGGGAAAGCCCCATTAAAATGGATGATTTGGGGGTACCCTTATTTTAGGAAACCTCCATATTTGGCAATAACCATGGATAACGCATATTTACATATGGGGTAACTGCCCGTGGTAACTTGTCGATGTAGTAAAGACGAAAAGTTAATTAGCAAATGCAATCTGGCAACATTAAGAAAGCAACAGGAAATCCATGGTTTGTTCCCGTTTGAAAAATCATATCTATGTCAATTTACGGGAGGGTAGCGTTGCTAAGATTGGTTTACATCCTCTTTGCGATAAAGATCTGCAAGTGGTTGAAACTACCGACCAGAAGAGATCGAGAGTTATAGAACATGCTGAGTGGCTCCTAAGGAATAATCATTTTTTTTGTTCCACGGTCTGGCTATGAAGTTTAACCAGTTGGCTGGGCTCTTGTCGTGTTGAAGTGAGCATGAAGGTCATGGGTAAAACATGGTAAACCAATCAATTTTTCTGCGCATGTCACGTAGTCAGTCAAGCACAGATTATTTTTCCATAATTCACAGGGGTTACTGTACCCATCATAAGGAATACCGTTCATGATGGCGGAACGACCGCACTCAATATACAATGGTTTGACTATGGCACATATGGGCTCCACTTAGTTCATTATCACCCAGATAATGCTACAACTACCACACTAGAACCACTTCTTTTAGGCTGGTTTTTGGTATGGCTCTAAATGGGGTGATCAACAGCAGAAGTTGCCATACATACCCATTTATTGATGAACTCTACCGCGTTTTTGCTGTCAAGACAGAAGTTTTTTGCATGTTTGTTGGTGAAAGGTGTTGATGAAGTGTGCGAGTTTTCGAGTTTTCAGCATTCGAATATATTTGCCAGTTTGAACCCCTGGGTCCCTGATCTTTGGTTCTAATGAATGCATATTCGCTGCTGAGAATCCGCATTTGAGGTCGGAAAACATTTTTCACTGGGTTGATTAAAATTTATGGGGAGCCCCAAAAGAAGCTCCAAATATCTGGCTTTTAGATTCCATTCAAAACCAGCAATTACTTGGATCAAAAATCGGATGTGGTGAGGCAATTTTGAACCATTCCACTAGGGTCATCTCACAAAAGCGCTGCGGTTTCAGCGGAAATTGCTTGGGCACTTTCTATGGCACACCAAAAGCTTAGTATTGTGCCTAACTATTAACATTAACATGATATTGCCCGCATATTTAGCACAATAAACAACCAGTAGTACAGCACCCATTGTTTGAATTAACTATCATATATTTACCAATTATGAACCTCAACCATCAGCTCCTGACCGGTCAGCTGTAAACCTTCCAACATCCTGTTTTTGGGCTGGCGTATCCCCCATGTTTTGTATCAACATGTATCACCCTGGCCCTGCGCCCCAGGTTGTATGTTTACCCTTTGCCTTTACACTATAATGTGCATTGTGCGAGTACAGTTAATTATCCCCTCAGTTGTATAGTTTTGCCTCAACTGAGGCTTTCCCACTGAAAGTCAACTGACTCTCACAACCACATATGAAATGCCATCATATATTCATTGGCTTTCGGAAAACCTATGCATATCCTATCAAATTGCTACCTTAGGATCATCAGCCGATAAAATAATGAGAGTCCCCTGTCCCCTCCAGGAAATATTCAAAATTTAGACATGGACGATCCACCCTGAATGTAGATCATTGTAAAGACTCACACTCATGGAGGCAACATGACTGACTTAACTGGAGGGTATTGGATGATTGGCTACGAATGATATACCTTGGATGGGTAGTTTAATCATCCTTGAATCTGTTGCTATGAATAGGAATATCTACAAACCATCTAAATGAACATGCAATGACTAAAGCCCGTGCTAATTGGGCACCTGTTTGGATCATTACCCTATATTGGATTTTGTTGAAACCATATCATATTGACCCAGTCTTAACAAACACAATCATCATATGCGGCTTGATATCCATTTTTCCATTTTTTCCCATGATCATACTAATGATGGCCAGCAATCTTTAGATGAATATGATTGGTTAATTTGATACCATCCTCCAACTGACAGTGAGACCCTGCAGAGTGTGTTAGTTGGAGGGCATATTCCATCATAAGCCATTTGATCCCCGGTGCACTTGTTTTCATCCAACGTTTGTTTGTCGAATCCACCAATTTTGCTGGTTGAATCCCAATATTTATTTTTAAATCCATCATTCACCAGCCAGTTTCCATATGTTATGTTTCATTATATTTCATTTGTCCATAAGAATCAATCCCCATTCAAACACCAACAGGATTGGTTGGTTGTCTCTATTTTTATGGGTACTTCATCAATTTCCTCTGGTATTTCCAGTCCCAATGTTCCATGGACATTCCCAATCATTTCAAATATTTCAAATATCCCCAAGATGATATCTGAAGCTTATCATATGGGTCTGTCTGAACATTTTTTTCCCCTTCCAATTCATTGCCATCCCCATATTATCTCAACACACAAACGCGGGGGAGACGATCAAACCACCAGCATAAAATTATGGTTTCATTCCCATTTTCGAGTTCAACTGGTCCCTGGTTCAATTCCCTTTCCAGTCAAATCTCCCAATGGTGTTTTTTTTTGGAACCACTCAAAACTACAACACAATTCGATTTGACCATATATATATGTATATATATATATTATTCCTGTCTATGATCTATAGTCTATAGTCCGCATATTACCCATAGTAACCATGTTAACCACAAAGATATCAGACACACCACTATCTAACCATATTACCGTGTATTACTGCATCAAAGCAGCTGCAGCTAAACACTTCAATTGTCCGAGGTCTAATCATATATCTAGCCATCTAGCCATCTAGCCATCTAGCCATCTATCCATCTATCCGCCTATTCATCCATCGATCCATCGATCCATCGATCTATCGATAGATCGATCTATCGATAGATCGATCTATCTATCTATATCTATCTATATCTATCTATATCTATCTATATCTATCTATATCTATCTATATCTATCTATATCTATCTATATCTATCTATATCTATCTATATCTATCTATATCTATCTA
>Ga0126342_10016558_pt1 | contig 12839 bp, 14 predicted proteins | sample Cyp1metagenome_FD_92528 | JGI IMG/M metagenome (GOLD analysis project Ga0126342, IMG submission 92528) | Coral microbial communities from Lord Howe Island, Old Settlement Bay, Australia - Cyphastrea 1 metagenome | ecosystem: Host-associated > Invertebrates > Cnidaria > Coral ...
GGGATGTTCTGCTGCCACATAGCAGACGGTGCAACGGCCACTGAGAGCACCACAGGAAGAATCTGCGTCCATCCGGCTCCTGGTCTTGGGATTTTTGTGCAAAATACCCTCTGGTAAACTAACAGTTTGCTATGGAAAATCACCATCTGTAATATGTAAATCATGGTAAATCGACTATTTCTATGTCCCATGTGCAATAGCTATGATAAATTACCAGAGGGTAGATGTCTCACCGTGGATGTACATTGCATTGGCCAGCATAGGATCGAGAACATAGCATAGTTACAAGAGTTCTTAGGATGGAAGCTCATTCTCTAAGCTCACAGAACCCATCACCCCAGTCGCACATGACCCCAGGCTTGACCCCTTGAAACATGAAAGGCTTCCACCAAACCAGCCCAGATCAATGTTGCCAGGGTCCCGTCCAAAACTGGAGAAAGGTGAAATATCAGGTCCAAAGAATCTGAGGTGGAATGAAGTTGATATCTGCTTGAGTTACGAATCACCCAATGTTCATGGCTTGGGCTCGCCGGGAAAAACGCCCCTCCTCTGACTCTTGGCAGAGACCTTCCAAGACGCTGAGACGACCAATCCTGAAGCGGCGGCATGCAATACTGATTTCATCCGAATTGCTGGAAGACTTACATCACTTGGATCTGCCATGACGATATATAAAGATATACTGATATAATGATATAATGATATAACTTAATAACGATATTGATGGGGTTATACACTCCCTAAATTCAACATGGAAACATGGACCATGTCCATTCCACAAAGAGTTTAGGGACCTCCATTTTGAGGTTTGAAGCCACAAGGCCAGTTGATATGCGTGGATTTGGGTATGACTTTGCTCACAAACCATAACCAAGTAGTCCTCGCCAATGTTACATATGAATAGCAACATTAACAAAACTGAACACCGATGTGGATATTTCAATCAGTAGCTGGAAACACATCGTAGCGCATATAGAAGATCGCGAGGTATCTATACTTTTGGGCTGGTTCCATCGGGACCTACAAGAGTGAATTTGTAGCATTGTTTTTTTTAAATATGTTATTTATCACTATTGTTTGTGAAAACAGTGCCTTCAGGCATCATGGGAAGGATCATTTTACATTGAAAAAACAAGGAAAACGGTGACTGTTTAACGGTCATAATGTTGTTACATATTCTAGCCACATGTAGTACAGACATGGCGTCAGATGGGCAAATCAAGAGATTGTTGCTGTGAAGCACAGGTGGCTTGCCTGTCACCTATCAGCGCAGCCTTTGCTCCGTTCTAAGCAAGAGGAAGGTCTATCCATCCATCCATCCATGCATCCATCTATCTATATCTATATATTATAATCTATCTATCTATCTAATCTAATCTAATCTAATCTAATCTATCTATCTATCTATCTATCTATATATATCTAAATCTATATCAGAATCTATATCTATATCTATATATCTATATATCTATATATCTATATATCTATATATCTATATATCTATATCTAAAAATAAATCTTTGTCTGAATCAGAATCTATATCTATATCTATATATCTATATATCTATATATCAATATACCTATATATCTATATCTGTATCTATATCTCTCTATTTCTCTCTCTCTCTATCTATCTTTATATCTTTCTATCTTGCTATCTATCTATCTATCTATCCATCCATCCATCCACCTATCCATCTATCTATCCACCTATCTATCCATCTATCTATCCATCTGTCTATCTTTCTTTCTTTCTTTCTTTTTTTCTTCCTTCCTTCCTGCCTTTCTTTTTTTCTTTCTTCCTTCCTTCCTTCCTTCCTTTATGTCTTTCTTTCTTTCTTTCTTTCTTTCTTTCTTTCTTTCTTTCTTTCACCCAATCAATCAAGCAAGCAAGCAATCAATCAGTCAATCAATCATCAGATTGACAAATCAAGAGATTGCTGCTGTGAAGCACAGAAAGCTTGCCTGTCACCTATCAGCACAGCCTTTGCTCCGTCCTATAGTCTATAAGCGTTTCATTCAATTTTGAAACTTCTGCCACCGGCTTGCCCGGGAACTACTTGTATACTTGTATTTTTTTGTAACATATTCTAACCGCATGTAAGAGGTACGAAATTAGTAAATTACCCCATGGTTTCCACACACCTCCACGGCCAGTGCAGCTCGCCAGTGAATGCCATCATCCCGAGATGGAGGCTCAAACCAGTTTAGACGGGAGAGCCAAGCGTGTCGGCGTGCATGTGCCCGCTGGATTTTTGTGGGCGTTTAGCAAGTGTGCACAAAGAAACAAGTTTGAATTTCGGACTGTACTTCAAGTTCGTTATGTTTACCTTTTTTTGGCAATGTTTTCCGTGGTTTGTCTTGTCGGCTTATCATCTGTTTTTCTTTGAGTTGTTTTAGCATGCAACATCAGTAACTAGAGACATAAAGAATTTGGTATTTTGAATCTATAGAAGCAAGTCCAACAGGGAAATCCTAATAGAGTGGCAGAGTCAAGTAATACTTTTTTTTTGCATGGCGAACGAAAAAAATTACTTGCTGCCATCGCCTAGGACCACGTCTACGTGGTGCGCAGTGATGATACCTGCAAGCCTGCTGGATTCGTTGGAACTGCTGACTGCGAAGTGCTTTTCGCTGGCCGTCTGAGCCCACAAGTTCCAGGAGAGGACAGGGGCCTGAATGGTCTCAAGGGGGCCCGGCATTTGACTCAACTTCCGCAATCTGAAGTGCGGATCCTGTTAGATGTTCGACCTAGAGTCCTCCCTTCCAATGGTGACACCGAGATGACTTGGGAAGAGTTTGAAGCTAAATACCCTTTGCCACGTCAGAGTTTGCGAGAGAAGCAGAAGCTCATGAGGCACCCTAAGCAGAACCAGATCCATAACTAGGTTCAAGAAAAACACTTTCTCGACTCAATTCTCAGGCTCTTAGGCTTAGGGCTTCGATGTCAAGATGTTTTTTTTTGACTTGTTAGTCTTGGGCCGCAAATACTACATTTCCATGGTCCACGGCCACGGCCAAGGTATTTTCATGCTAAGGCACAAGTGCCAGACAGTGTCCTACTTGAGTCCACTGCTATCACGCTGCTGGACCAACCCTTGCCAGACCGGAACTTGCAATCTTTTGGGAGCCAGGGGAAATCGCAAATCCAGTCACTCCTAGAAGACATCCAAAAAGCAGCTGATGAAGGTGTTCCCACAGTGGTGGCTGATCGATTGAAGGTGGTTTCCCGGATTTTTCAAGTTCTAGATGCAAAGCAGGGGAGACGACGGCTCACAAACCCAACGTCGCAACCAGGCGACGCAGATCATCATGATGCACAATCTTCAGAGGCTATTCCTGGTGGATTTGGATACCGCCCTGACTTCATGCTGTGCTCTGTTCTGTTGGCAGATAAGCTGATCCTTGCTGGAATGTCTAGAGGTTGTTTTGTGGAAATTTAATATCAATCTTATCATTTCATTTCCAATCTTGTCGCAACTTGTCAGGGCCTTTTGTGTGCGTGTTGTGATGTGGGGTCGGGTGAGATGTGAATCATCATCATCATCATCACCGATGATCATCATCATCGTCATCATCATCCTCATCATCATCAACATCAACATCACCATCCTCATCCTCATCCTCTTCCACATTATCAGTATTATCAGCATACATTGTCTTGTTACTACCCCACGCTGTTTGGGGTCTCTTGCCGGCTTGCCGGGATAATTTTTGTTTGTAATGGGGCATATCATACATGCTTACCTGGGTGGTTGCTGCCGCCTGCTTAGGACCAGCCCTGAACAAATGGCCGATGCATTGAAACTGCCGGGGGTCTCGGTCTCAACTATTGTCAGAGTCAGATGTCTGAAAGGAATGTTCAACGTTCAGAGTTTCTGGACATTAGGCATTAGTGGTGGTTAGGCAGCATAGGCATAGTCTTCCAAAAGATCATGAACAAACGAAGAAACCTGAGTCACTTAGTCTTCGCAAGTATTGATAGTTGACAAGTGATTCAGCACCTCCTCATGCCCAGCGGCACAGCAGACAAGCCACACAGCGGGTCTAAGGTCATTGCGGCTTTGCTTGGCTCCTGAACTTGTGGAGCACATCTTCAAGCAGGGCTTGCAGATTCCAAGCAGAATGACACTGCAGAGGTCCAGGATTGAGCTAGACTTAGCGAGCATGATCTATTCGAGGCGTTATATCCTCACCGCACAGAGTGAATGGTTCCTGCACTTGAGAGCGGATAGTAGTCCCCAAGGAGGGAGGGATTACTTTATATGCGAATTCGACTGGTGCCAATTCCGAACACTTCCACTTCCTAGTACTTCCATGGATGATGATTGTTCCCATTCCCATGTGTCGAACCTCCTCAAAACTGGGGCAATAGCATTGCGAACAAGAATCCTGCCACTGTCCATTATAGGCAGCAGAGCTGCATCTGCTGTACATAAAGGACGGCAACTCCTCCGCGCATTGGCGCTGGACTCGGAAGCTCTTCAAATCAGTGTAGCAAGAACCATGAGTCTTATGTTTGATTTCGGAGCAGAAGCAGGACAGTCCAAATCAAAATCTAAGCGTATTAAGTGTCGTCGTTGTAAATGCATTTTTCTTGCAGCGAAATTTAAATCCCGAAATCGAAGCAGTGTGTCAAAACCCATCATCATTTTCAAGCAACTTGTAAAAATGTTAAATGATGCTTATGATGATGATGATGATGTGAATTTGAATGTCAGAATGTCAGGATTCACAGATTCACGTGATAATTTTGGGACCCGGTCTCAAAAAGATATTAAAAAGATGAACCAACTTTAAATTGTCCTGTGTTAGAAGTAGGGGTGTTTGTGTGTATGGGCCTGAAATGTGTTAGACCTTAATCCTTTGATTCTGAGCAGTGCAGGAATGTGGACACTGGATGATGGTTCAATGAACCGCCTCTTTTCAAAAGCGTTACCAATAGCAGACGGTGATCACGCAATGCACCATGTAACTTTGCCTTTTCTACAAGTATAACTCCAGTACGACATGGGTATTTAGGCACCCTCATTTGATTTGTTACCACAGGATTTCAATGCACGTCATCCGATCTTGGGCCTGAGGTAATGTCCGAGATACATGGTTCATTTAGGCATTGGGCTGAGTTCAAGGAGACGTTGACTGCGGTTGCCCGGGCCTTTGGAACTTTTCACCGGCTTGATCGATTCAGAGATGTGTGCATCATGCGGAATCCCAATGTGCCTGAGGACTGAGTCAGGCTTCAATTTTTTTTAAAGTTTTTGACCTATTTACTATGACCGGACCTACTACTACTGGTACTGAGACTGGTATTACTGAAACATCAAAAAAAGTCGTTGGTGTAAACTTTCACTTGGTGTTGCTGTTGAGAGTCTCGATGCTGCAGGAATTTCGCCACGCACTGGTAGGTTTGTTCAAGACGGTCTGTCCTCAATTTGTTGAGCACAGGTGGGAGTATCTCTTCGAAACTTTGGAATGGGTTGCCCCCCGCAAGTCTGCCCTAGAATTCTTGAAGCTTCGGGATTTCACCAATGCTGCTGCTGAGCGGGAGAACCCTTCCCAGAATGAGCAGCACCATCTTTCTTCCAAACATTTGGAGCTGTTGACTTCTTTATGTGATGATGGAGTTGCGGCGCGCCGTTTCTGGGCTATGTGCGGCCTGTGCAAGATTCTCAGTGACTGGGGCCATGGTGTTACCGGATTCCTTCATGGCTGTCCGTGTCATGACTGGAAAGAGAGACCTAAGAAAAGGATGAAGAAGGATGTTGAATTTTTAGAAAAGAAAGAGGAGGCTGACCGCCAAACGAATTGCCCCATGTCAGGCAGGATGGCAGTACCATTGGCAGCCGGGTACCCAAAGTCTGCATTGCAGAAATTGAAAAGTGAAGCCTCAAATTTCCCAAACCATGTTCAGACCGCCGTGCAAAAACTTTTTGAGAAGGATCCTGACAGTGCGAACATCCTTTTGGATAACTTCAGGGTCGCGGTTTCAAAACTGGAATTCAGAATGACACAAGCTTTTGGTTACTGGAATGAGCTCCCTTGGGTGCTTCTCATGATCATGCAGCCCTACGTGCTGAACTTTTCCACTGCAGAAGAGGCCTGAACCCAAGCATGGCATCGCAGTCGCAGAATTGCTTTTGACTTGTAGCTTGAAGGATTTATACAGCTTTGATGTTCAACATTGTTCAAGTGAACTCTACATCATATCAACCCATTGGCATTGAAGGACACGCTCAATCGCTTTTGCTTAGCTCTTTTGTTAGGAATACACGGAGTAGGAACCTGTTTTCCTCAGATCCCTGACCTGGATTCCTTTCTTGGAGAAATCAAATTCAATTCAGGCGAGCCAATGCCTCCAACAATGCAAAGAGGCTGCAAAGTTGTTGATTCGCAAGCATGACTTGACGCCGAACAAAGCTGGTTTGGGAGTTAGGCACTCAAGAGTTTCAATATTTGCTGCAACGGAAGTTCTAGCTATCAGCATGATTCGCAAATAACTTGTTCTCCAGCCCCTCCGCCCTGTTGAATTAATTGAGGTGATTTCCTACAGGTTCCTGAACATCAACGGCCCCTTTAGGGCAAGGCTTGTGGAATGGGCTTCTGGCGATTCTCTCCCCATGTATCAGCCCATGTTCAAAGAGCTGGTCGGATACGCAACTTCCCTAGTGGTCATGCAACGTCTTGAGTCAAGACATAGCCTGCTCAAACGTTTTCTCAGCTGGCGGTATAAACAGATGCCTGCGACATTGTCAGCAGCATTGAGAAGGAAAGAGAACCAAGACTTGAAAAGCCAGTTGTTCCAGGAAAACCTACCAGAGCTTTTGGCCAGCATTGGTGAACTTGACCAAGGGCAGTGGGGTTGCAAGACAGAGTTTTTAGAGAGAATCACTAGGTCTAGTGCTTGTGCTGTGCATGATCAGCTTCAAAATGAACGACAAGTCAAGGAATCATTTCAGGAACAGTTAGCGATTGCAGCTGGACAAAAAAGGCAAGAGGCTGATGAAGTTCCTGAGCTTCCACTCCTTCGAGAGCATATCAAGACTGTTTTGGTCAAGGGACAGTGTTTTGCTTTGAAGGGGTATGCACAGGAAGGTTTCTGGTCTACATTCCGGGTTCTGCACACCAATCCAGGGCAGAATATGTATCTGCAAAAGTCTTGCTACCTGTCCACCGATGATTTTTGCCATGGTGTTGGTATTTTTCCTTTTTGGAATTTTGGAATGCAACATTGGGGCTATTGCAGATGACTCTCTCAAGCCCGTGTGGTCCAGCCCAGCCTTTTTGCCCCTGCTTCAGGAATGGAAAGATTGCATTGCTGTGGAGATGATCAACGATCCCGTTCTTGGTGACGGACCCCCGGAAACGTGTGACATAACCAACACAGAGATAGTCCCAATGCGGTTGCAAAAGATGTTGGCCCCTGGATGTGAGATTTTGGACTTGCACATGTACCAGGAAGCTTTTTGATTGCAAGAAAACATAACTATCATGGACCAGGGTTACCAGGGCAAAAACCAATTGTTGCGATTTGTTGTTGGGTTGGGACTTGATTTCTGAAATCAATCTGACAAGCATCCGTCATCAGGTTGTCACCACGCCTGATGTTTCCACCCAATTCTTGGAAGACATTGCGTGTCAACCACTGCTGGATGAGCCAGAGAACACCTGTGAGAGTCAGCTCTTTGAAGTTGACAACTCATTTATGTTTCTTGTCTATTGAGTTCTTGACTTGATTTCTTTTTGAGAGGTGTAGCTAGAATCTAGAACTGTAGGTAGGCTTGGAGCCAACTGCCTGCCTTTGTACCAAGGCAGTCTGTTCAGAGCATTGCCAAGGAGATCGTCTCGAACCATGGGGTGGTGGGCAGTCTGAAATCGAATCCACTAGTTGGGCATGTGGTTAAATGGATGGAAGAGCAAGGTATCGTGCAGGGTGGACATTTAGCACCTCAATTGTTGACCCTGAAAACATACTTTTCCAATCCTCAACCATGCTCGGATTGTGACTCTCGATTTGGTATCCGGAACCGCCTGGAGAACGAAGGTTGGAGTAGATGCGAAACTGTGAGGGATGCAGGTGTTCGCGATCGGTGCTTCAACCCAGCAGGCACCTTGGAATATTTCATGCTGCTCAAGTACCACGTGGAAACTTTGGAGGAGTATGAGGACCAGTTCGGGTTTAAGCATTCCCAAGCCAAAGGTTATTATGAATCTTTCCTGGCATTTTTCAAGTGCAGAGCCGAAGACCCTCAGCGAATCAGGGTAAGATTATTCTTTTTTGTCAGATATTCGTTTGCAATCAAGCTCAAGTTTTGGTTTGTCGGAAATGGGAATCTGAGACTCTGAGACTCAGGAATGTCAACCTGGCCAGTATCAGTTTATACCAGCCCAGCAAAAGATGGAATTCTACAAGAATCTAGTCGATTTCTTCACAGGCAGATCTGGATTTTGCTGCTTGCTGTGGTTACATAGTGGTTCCTTCACCGTGCCTCCTTCCATCAAAAGATTTTCATTATCTGCATGACTTTACTTGCATTTGGATTATCGACGCCAGTGGTGCTTTCCCAGCCACTGCAGGTGTCCCAAAAAGCCGTGACCCCAGAATTGAGAAAGACTTGCTGCAGCCAAAGAGAAAGAAAAGGAAAAGAAATGCGAGGCATGGAGCAGACAACGACCAGGATCAGGAAAGTGACGTGGAAGATGAACCTGATCATCCCAATCCCCCAGTTGTTGACCAAGTTGAGCATGAAGAAGAACACGAAGTTGATGAGGGTCATCAAGCTTTGCAAGAATTTGGAGACATATCCGATCAATTGGATGCTTTCAACGTCCCTCAGCCGCCGCAGCCAGAGGAAGATGAAGATCCAGGTGCCATGGACAATGCTGTCCCTGCGGCAGCTGCCAATGCGCCTCCTGCTCAGCCACAGCCTCTAGATGTGGAGCAATCCATTCGACATGAGAATGCCATCAGACTTTCGGTCGGAAAACTGTTGTGAGATAATTTCAAATTTACATACTTTTTTCACAGACAAGATCTTACTGTGATTTCAACTGCAGGCATCATGGGTGGGTCCTTTTTTTTGGAGTGATGTCTCTACCCTTTCCTCCACCAGGAATGGCAGTGGAACATTGCCGTGAGATTGGGAACGCTTACCATAGAACTGACAGGGAGAGGAGGGTTTCCTGTATTTGTGAGATTCTGCTTGAACTTGGGCGGATCCTTTTGGACCCCAGATATGACAACCGAGTGCCTGCCGAGCACACGAGCCAGGCTAGGCAATTGTTCATGCTCTGTCAGGGGGCCTTCAGTCGTCAACTTTAGTTGGTTCCCTTGTGAGTTTTGATAATTCCAGGTGCCAAGAATGGTGTCTTTTCCTAATTGTCTGATTCAGCGCATGTTGATATGCATCTTGATTGGCTTTACTAATTTGGTGGTATTGATAGGCGATGATGCTTTACGAGGAGAAGGCTGAAAGATGCCTGGTCCTCAAGATTGGACTTCATCTCGTTGCTTAAGATTCTGACACCTTATTTGGTAGCTGGGACGGTAACTTTGTAAATCCCCCTGGCCACATGATGCAGCAAGGTTTGCATTTCAAATTTGTATTTGTGCTATCAGGTTGGGGCGCCTACAACGTTTGGAGCAGAAGAAGAACAGTCTTGGACCTCATTGTTTTGGTTTACTATGAGCCTTTCAAAGCTGAACTTCTCAGACGTTTGGATGTCGCAGCTGCATGACCATTAGTTTCACGGATACATATATTGCTATACAGTGTGTCTCACTGTCTCACAGCAGATAAACAGACGCAGAAATTTTGTCAAGGGAAACAGAGATTTTTTGCGGACGCTCCCAGGACCAGCTTTGAAGTTTTGACCCGACCTGGACAGTCTATCCAGGTGGTAGCTGGTAGTCGGTAGCCACCCCCAAAAAAAAACAATGTGCCTAGAAGATGTTGATGTGTCCTGATTGCTGTTGATGGTTTTTGATTTTTTTGCCCAAGGATGCACAGTGCAATACTGTGCACACATGTTGGAGTTGGTTTGCCCGGTTGCCCGGTCACATGGATATTGTAGATGAACTTGAATCATCAGCCTTGCCGACCGTCATGCCTGTGCCTGGTGTTCGTGTGAACATGCGCACGGCTTCTGCTTGTAGGGCGCCAGTCAGAGCAAAGCCTGTCCCCGCAGCCCCAACTCGGACTGCGCAGAAGCCTAGAGCTGTGGCAAAGACAATGTTGAAACGCAAGCCGGCTTCGGGACACAGACCCATTCTGTCAACCCCTAAGAAGGTTCAGAAAGCATTTGGCTTCGTGAAAGCTTTCGTTGATGCTGCCAGATCAGTTTCAGTTGAAAGACCTTGGAAGGAGAGGTTGGTTTTGTGTCCTGTAGAGTCGTTCAGGAATGATTCTTCTTAATTCAAGGTGTTGAGCAGAATATGTCACGCAAGAGTGCAAGAGTTGTCCATTCTAGTTCTCATTCCCTGCCAGGAGGTTCGGCTGTTCTCCGAGTTTTCCGGGTACCGAACTGCTGAATTTGCTTGTGAGAGTATCCTCCACCATTCCAAGCAAGATGGTCAGCCACCTGTGCCCTTGGAATGCTCTTCAGCAGACATTAGCGCTAACTGCCGGAAGATCATTGCCGCCAACAGTCCGGAACTCAGCCAAGCATAGTTTTTTGAAAGCAACTTGATGCTGTTATGTTAAAGTTATGTTATGTTTGCAGTCTGGGGTTTGGAGGCCATGACTCCTGCCTGTTTGGGGACATCATGAACCTGGTACCAGAGGACATGAGGAAAGAGATCGAGCAACCAACAGTTGTACATGTCGTCATATCAGCGGATGATGTCCAGCGTGCTTTTAAGGGGAAGCCGGTTGACAAGTTCTTCACCAAAGAAGGACGATTGAAATGCGTTCTTGGTGAAGCTGGAAGGGATTTTAAGCTTCTATGTGCGAGCCCCAGGGACATCCAATCTCTCCCCACCATGGACGACCTCAATCTCTCAGAGAAAAAGTTTAGCCAAGCCAAAAAGCTTTTGGAGGCGCGGTTGCCCAGAGAAAGCTAACTTGTGGCAATTGATAAACATAGTTGTTTTGCATACTATGTATGTATATATATATGTATAAAATAACATTTTATTATTACTATATATATATATGTGATTTTAAATTTATACAACCTACATTATCTACATATATATATATATATATATCATATATATATGTATATATGCGTATTTGAGTTTTGTTCTTGCTAGGCGCTGGGGAGGTCTGCTACAGATTCTACCAAAGCTTTCCTTTTTGCCAGGAGGACTTGCTGGCAGTTGGGGTTGCAGAGATTGGTTACCTATCTTGTAATTTCTGGTATGTTGTGGATTGTGGCAAGGATTGTGATTTTGACTGGTTTGGCAAGGTTTGTGGCAGACGTTGTGGTAGACGTTGTGTGGTAGACCTTGTCCGTGGTAGACCTTGTTTGTGGTAAAGGTGTGGTAGAGGTGTGGTAGAACTTGCTGTGGTAGACCTTTTTTCATTTTGCTGCATATTTACAGGGAAAAAGGTCTGCCACACCTCTACCACAGGTCTGCCACAAAAAAGGTCTACCACACAGCTTTTGAAAAGGTCTGCCATACCTCTACCACACCTTTGCCACAGAAAGGTCTACCACAACGTCTGCCACAACGTCTACCACACAGGTTTTTCAGTCATTTGGGGATTTTCTGGTCAAATTTTCACCAAACTTTGCCACAACTTCGTGGTGTTGATATCGGAATTACATAGCTGCAGGAAGAACTACGAGGAGCTGTACGACCTCATCATGCCAGAGTCCGTCAAGCTGCATCAGGAAGATTGGTGTTACATTCACAATAAGAATTGCGTGCGGATTCCTTGTGGGGATAAGGAGGGTCAATTGTGCCTCAAAGTATCTGGGACACCTTGCCCTGATTGGAGCAACTTCGGAAAACATGGACGGGATGGGGGACCGACAGCGCCAGCTACAATTGTGGAGACCCTTGGGCTTCATGTGGGACACATTTGAAAGTAGGAATGTAGATAGGCCCACTGGGTCCACTGGGTTGTAGGTTGGGCCAAATCTCGAGCGTGTTCATGAAACAAGAAACTTGGGACGAGAGTTTTCACATCTTAATATTATCCATTTTCATGTCCTTTATTCACCTTCAACTCTGCTTAGTAACTCATGTGTAGACGGTAAGCACCCTTACCATCTATCAGTACCTTTCTCAGCCAGTTGCTACACTTATCTTGATTCACAGATCCATCCCACCAAGGATGAAATCGGTCAAACAAACACGACCTCACGTCTACCTGCACGAGAATGTGATTCCGTTTCCTCCTGGTCATTTGTCCGTCATGCTAGGCCGGCCCTCAAGAGTTTGAACTTGTGCTACATGTTCTATTCTTTGTCGGCAGGTGCTGACTACCGCGTGGAAAGCGAGGAGCTTACTCCTCACGATTTCGGATTTCCACACTCACGCAGAAGACGATACAGTCTCTGCATTCGCAATGATGTTAAGTTCTTTGGCTTAATATTTTCTAAGTAGATTGTTCCTAAGCCCAAGCTTTTTCCAAGATTTGCCTGTGACTGATTTGTGAGATCTTGTGAGCGAATGGTATTATGAGTTCCCTGTCGGGCTGGTTCTGGGGCAGGATCAACAAATTATTTAGTGACATGGTGAGCACAAGAAACGCAAATAGAAACAATTCGGGCATACTGGCCACAGTATTGCAAACGCTTTTGGAAAAGCGTGTTTTCATAAAGTGTTTGTGCTGTGATTGCACCTTGCACGCCCGATCTCTAGAGTAAAAAGGGCGGGGCAATAAACA
>Ga0126342_10016559_pt1 | contig 12838 bp, 11 predicted proteins | sample Cyp1metagenome_FD_92528 | JGI IMG/M metagenome (GOLD analysis project Ga0126342, IMG submission 92528) | Coral microbial communities from Lord Howe Island, Old Settlement Bay, Australia - Cyphastrea 1 metagenome | ecosystem: Host-associated > Invertebrates > Cnidaria > Coral ...
TATACAGAAATTTTTGTTTTTTTTTTGAGAACACACATATATATATATATATATATATATATATATATATATATATATATATATATATATATATATATATATATTTACATATATATGTATATATATGTATATATATATATATGTACATATGTATATATATATATATATGTGTGTGCATATAAGATATCCTAACCATGATTCCAGGGTTAGGACACTATGTGAGGTCACTATGATTTACCCAGATGAATTCTCATTTTTAACCATTAATCATTATTTCTTAACCATTATAAACAATGATTAACAATCACTAAATCCCATCAAAATCCCATCAAAATCACAATGAATCATCCCGTGAATCGACGTTCTGATCGAGATGCCAATCCACTGGTCAACAGGTTCAAACAGATTCGTACTATGGTCTGGGTAACAAACAATAACGCATGTCAAAAAAATCATCATTTAGAATACCAATACATATGTACAAATATTAAATCTGATCTTTTATGTGTATGCATATATATAGTGTATATTTATATATATAGTATATATATATTGTATATATATATATATATCGTATATATATATATATATATACATTGTATATATATACAATAATATGTATATATATATATATATACATTGTATATATATATATGTATATATATATACATGTATATTGTTTTCTCTTTTTTTGAAATCCAACAATCCAGTCACGTTCTCTTAGTCGATTGCCGGTTTTTCGCTTTACTCTTCTGCACCTTGACCTTGCGATCATATTCGGCCTGGAGAAGCGCTTCATCGCTTCGGGGTTGCGTCTGGGATTGATGGTGTATAGGGATGGGTCAAGTCACCAATAGTACCCCTGTTGTTTACATCAAAATCGATGGGATTGATGGATATTTATGGCAATTAATCTCCAAACAAAATTGTATTTATATATAGGTATTAATCCATGGCCATATCTAGCAACCCAGATAGAAAAGCATGTTTCGTCGCGCATTTAGGATTGAATTTGACCAACTTCTATCTTAACGTGTTTAAGAATTACATCAATGATAACAATACCGATAAGTACACAATTACACATTTAGGATATAGTTCAGAAGCGGCCAGGGAATCATTTCTGTAGACACTCGGGGAAACTAACCTGGCTGAGCCAGCCGTGAAATGCTGATGAATTTCTCTATATGATTCAAAAATCCCAAAGAGTTTCAAACAAGTCACCGTCATGGGAATGTAATGAGAGATATCCAACAACAATGGGATTTATATGGATTTATAAGGACATGTATGGGTTCAAGGGGTATTTCATGTTAAAGAGATGATACTGGGAATATCATGGGAAATACTGGGAGATAGCCTCTGGTAATTTTGTTACATCTGCTACATCTCTCTGGAACAAATTACCAGAGGGTATCTCCCAATTTATATATATATATACTTAGACTATGTATGTACAAAGACAGATCCAAGACCATCTGATTTATTAAACATGGCGATTTTCCAGTTCGCCGTGTTGATCTACCAGAGGGCAGACGAAAAAAGAGGTGGACCTCACGCGATCTCCTGACAGCTTTAAGCGGAACTGGCCCTATATCTTGATGCGTTTGCATGTGACGTATAGATCTGACGAACATATTTTGGATGGCAAATACAGTTATGGCCATAACAAAACCCCATTTATAGAATGTATAATCCCATTGAAATAACCAGTTATAACTGGTAAATGGCCATAACTGTAGTTGATTTTTTTCTTTTCCCTCTCTAATGAAATGCCCTGTCTGTCCGATAGTCAGTCTGGAAAAAACATACTGCAGATTTGTCCATTCTCGATTTATGACAATATGCAGCAAATATACATAAGGAAATGTGGATGGAACCAGTAAAAGGCTGGGAATAACATCAACAACCTTGCGGTTGTTGCATTGCGCCATCCTTGGCCATGCTATCCGACCATCTAATGGTCATGGAACATGAACATCTATCATCTTTCGGATCTCTTCCAATTGGGAAGACCATGGACTTCAAAAAAAAGGCATTGGTGTACGCAAGGGGTCTTTCCCACTCATATCTTGGGACATATCTCCATGTTGGTTGGTTTTTCATCCCTCAAAAATCACCAGATCCCATGAAATCTCAGTAACTATCTCATAAAATGCCACTAAGACCCAGAATCGGTTGGTTCTACTGTGGAAGAAATCCTGCACCAGTTGGTTGATGGCTTATCCCGCTCCAAACCCATGATTTATATGGTTTCATAGTCACCAATAGTTTCCAACTGGTGCAGGATTTCGCAACCATCCACAGTATGATGGTATAGTAATAATCATTATAACCATCATTAACTATTATTCACCATCGTTCATCATTTTGTAACCATTATTAACCATTATCAAAAACTATTTAACTATTATTATCCTGAGAACCGAGACCCCCCACCTTGATCACAGAGGTTTCAGCTCGAATCTTTGTCGAGACTTGCTGTTGCTCCCTGAGGTTTCATGGCGGCTGAAAAAAGGCCATGAAATCCATGGAAAAAGACATGGAACCAGGGGATTCTAATGGATGTTAAGCATCAAACATAGGGACTACGTGACTATAAATATAGAGCTTCAAAAATAGGAACCAGCAACATATGGACAGTTTGCAAATACTACTTGCAGGGAACTTGTTCAAAAGAACTGGCTGCAGTTGCTCCGGGAATCAAACATGGCAATTGCAATGGAAAATCCCCATCTTGTAGATGATCTTCCCATTAAAAACACCATTTATAAGGGATTTGCCATTGCTATGTTTGAATGCCAGAGGGTATATCATGTATATATATATATACAGGCAAATACATATGATCATTATCATTAATTATAATATAATATATATATTATACCAATCATACAATTTGCGACGCCCAACATGAACAATAGTACCTTGCAACCCTGCGTTAAATACCGTTTAAAACAACTAGGCGTCCTCATGAACGGAGCTGTGACGTAGCTGTGCCTAATGAACATCATCTGCTTCTGCACCTGATCAGTGTCGGGAATCACATCTAAAGGGCAACTGGAATTGGCAACAAAAGGGATGTGGAAAGGGATGTGTTGGGACCGTTGGGAAAGGTTGTTCCATATGTTTCATCATATTTCCAGATCTATTTCACAATCCATAATTATGTATATGCTGTACACATGCAAATCACTGCTAATCTATAATCAGCCTAAATGATTAGATGATTCAAGTCTTCCAGGTAGCTTTTCTAGAGACCAAAATTGCACTCCCTAGCTCTACTGCCAGCACTCCGTGACTACTGTTTTCCGATAGCTCTTAGTTATACAATATACAGCTGGTCCTAAATATATCCCTATATTTACCCATTTTTGTTCACAATAGGATACCAGCAGTTGGTATCCCTAATGGTCAAACATGGATTTACCCCTCTGCAATATTTGTTGGTCACTATCCCACTATAGTTCTGCTTAAATTCCACGAGGTTCCCTCAGTTTGTTGGTTTGTAACCTCCATAGTTACTATAGTTCTGTCACAAACCCTTGGGCTATTGAAGTTATTCGCACCAATTTAGCTATCATAAATCAACCATAAATGATCCTAAATATTAATGGATTGTTATATAATGGTTGATGTATGATATGATAGCTAAATCCGTATAAATCCTCGTTTTCTTGGTGAATCACCTTGATTTTCTCCATCTTTTGCTGGGTTTTACCCTCTCGTCTGCGAAAAAAACACACCGGCTCTAGGGCCCTGGGGCCTGAGTCTGAACGATGCTCTGCTCGAAGCCGTCCGGCAGGTCGATGACCATCAGCTGCCTTCGGTACAGTAGGTGGAATCAAAACTGGTCTCTTTGTTCGAAATCAGCTCCATCTACCTGACTCAACTTCGAAATCACAGCTTTTCTGGGTAGAGGTTCCTGCTTCCAGAAGGTTCCTAGTGTTTCACTGAGGCGATCGCAACCCCCAACACTCTGCATAGGTCTTCCTGGCGAGCGCGTGAGCGTGAGCGAATCGTCAGAGCAACGATCCGCAATGGGACCGTTGCTGGACCATCGGAAAACTCCACTACTTGAAGGACCACGGTGGTTTGTAAGCACTTAGCCCATATATGTAAGTAAGATATATGTGTATATATATAATATATATGTATATGTCAGTTCTAAGTTGGTTTTGAGATACTAGGGTTTTCAACTTAGGATCTTGACAAAGACTTTAAGTGATCGTTGGATTGATATGGATTGATGGATTGTTACTCCACTAGTCTTGATGGGATTGTTGGATTGTCAAAGACTTTATTAGGAGTAACCATACCCCGCCCCTTAGTAAAGCCGATTAAAAAAAAAATGCCAATACTATAGAGTCAAATAGGTGCTTTTTCAACCCCAAAAATCATGCAACCTCGCCAAACTAGTAAAGCCGATCTCCCACCTCCAGATTTTTTGGGGAACGAGTTCTAATTTAGTATAATTCCCTTTCGCTTTTAATTGAAACAATTATGTTCTTGATCCCTCATGGTGCGTTCAATCAAACAAAAAAGCTATGTTTAAAAATCCCGGAAATGATCCATATCTTACTGCTATTGGCAAAAAAAACATTGGAGATCATGGGAGTTTTGGAAGCTCACAAAGGGTACCCCCACAGGATGATCCTCCATTGCCATAAATTTAGAAAGATGTCCCACTTTTCTTGCTTGAGCAGTGCTAAAACCAAGTGTAACCATTCTACTCTACATAAAACTAGAGTTAGTATCTGCCGCTGTACTAAAATTCTACAAGTTGTAGGCCAAAACCCTATAACTCTGGTCCCCCAGTGCTGCCTGAGCTCATGGTCCACCATCTGCTGCCTTGAATCGAACCGCAGCAAAATTTGATGCAAGGTCTGGTGATCAACCATAGGATATGATATTTATATAACATTTAGCCAACAAAACTGGTGATTTTACCAACAACAACAATGATATTCAATGGATGCATTTCATATATTAGTTGATGATAGCTGATGTATCTGGATAATTAACTATAATTCACGAACCTGAAATAAGATCACTGTGGGACGATTCCCCGTTCAATGGATTGGTTTTGGTTGGGAAGATTAACGGGAAACCATGTCTTAGAGTCGTCACATTGTGAAAGGTGATGAATCTGGAAAATCAATGAAACTCACCTCCCACCTTGCTTAATTAATATGATTGGAATGTTTATCATCTCCCACGGGTTAATATTGAAATGGATCCATCGTTCCATTCCATTTCCTCATTCCATGTACTCCAAGAACCTATGAAAATTCGATAAGGTCATGTGCAGTTTTGCCATGCCATGATGTCATTTAAAATGAGGTGTGTATGCCCAATGCCCCATTCCCAATTTTGTTTTATGAAATTGGATATTTACCACCTAGTAATGGGATGATTTCAAAGAACTCCCAAATGGATGGCTATCGTGAAGGTTTATTATTGGCCATGTTTACCTTTCAGTTTCATTATTTGCTTGGTACAGAATGGCAGAATGACTGGTAGTTTACTGGCAATGATATCAATCAATCTGGCTAAGTTACAATAGTTCCCTAACTTGAAAATAGCCGCTAAATATGGCTATATAGCCGCTATCATACGGCAATTTGGGGACCATTCCACCTACATTCACCATCATTCCAGAGACGTCACAGTGAGGTCATGATCAAATTCATCCAGATGAATTTAAGACAATCATTCATTAAGCCCCCCGGCATCTTCTGTGAAAAGATATCTCGCTCCTCCCAAAGCTGCGTTGCCTCGCGTGGCTGTGCGCACTTTGGGGACGGCCACATTGCACCCCCCCCAAAATTTTGAGGGTTTTGAAAATTGGGTTCCCACCAAAATTAACTGAAACAATTTGGAGAGGTACCGCGAGTTGCCAAGCTTTCCGGCGCCTCATATTCCGAAGCGGCTTTGATGAGCACATCGCGCACGGAACTGACAAAGACCTGCTGAGCGGTGATTAAACCATTTGATGAATAAATACCCTCTAGTTCTTTAACATAGCTATGCATGGAAAATGACTCAAATTTGTAGATGATTTTAATGATGAATTACCTATCAATCAATGGTCAATTTTCAGAACGGTTGTATTTTCCATAGCCATGATATGCCATGTTTTCCATAACCAGAGGGTATGGCAGGGCAGGATTTTGCCCGGCATGAAAATCATCATGTGTTTCCTGCAGGACGTCCTTTCTGAAACATACGGCTATTGGCGAAATAAAATCCAGGTGTTCGTCCGTTTTTAGATATGTTCAGTCCATGTTTAGCATACGATATGGAAGTGGCTTGGTATCATCAAGGGCCCATGATCCCATGGAGACCAGCAAAATGACCATCAAAATCATAGGGATCATGATCAATGGAAAACTGGGGTTTGTCCATGTTTTTTCTGTACATTTTCAGACAAACCCGTTGTTGCTAGTCTTCTATTTGAGCAGTGCCGATGTGCTAGTTTCATGTACTATCGATGCTAGCACTTGAGGTGGGCACATTTTGCAGGCCGAATGTGCTGGCTTGGCTTGATTCCCATGAGACTGATGTAGAATGGTCTCCACTTTTTCCAGGGGCAACATGTCAAAGGGAACTCCTATCATGGAACTGCGCAAGCTCCTAGAATTCCACAGGAGCTCTAGGGAATTCATCATCAGCATCATTCTCCTGAGAGTTGCCTGCACATTCTGCTCAAGTCGACCAGTCCTCCCAGGAGTCCTCCCCGGGTCCCAGGGCCCGCTCGGCACCTGCTCGTAGTTCTGATTGAACTCGCTATAGAGGGACGAGATGTTCTGTGGGATCAAGCGGTACTGCAATGAAACCTGCCATCTCACCACAAACCCTGGGAGGTTTCAGGCCCTTGTCACTCAACACAAAAGATACTCAACACAAAAGATAGGACAATCGTGCACTTATATAAATCTCAAGAAACCAGCTATTTTCAGTGTTTTGGGGTTGTCATTCCATGGGGTGATAATAACTGACATCCATCACTGGTATTTCGGGCCATAGCTGCCATAGCTGTGTTGCCATTCCACAGAGTCCTGGCACCTGCAAATGCAGTCCCAAGCCCTCCTTTGTTCTGGTATGGAGTGGTGCATACCTGGCCGTCTGAAGCTTCTCAGTCACTGATGCCCCGATGATCCCCGATGACTGGGATCCCAAAATCAAAGACATCTAGTGCAAAGCCGGGGTTTATAGCTGTGGTTATAAATGCTGGGGGAAAAGGATGGCTTGGTGGTTTATCAGGTTCATCCCATCAGTTTTTCTATGTGTTGCTCTGCTATCTTGCCAATCAACTGGGCACAGTAGTTTAACAATTGGCATCCGGCTTGGACTTCGTAACTAGCTTGTGACCCCAACTACAAGTGAACTTTCCAGCCCCCATTTGTAAGCATGTTGCCGACTTACTCGGATAAATCCTCACTACTTACAAGGTGGTGTCCCAGTGATGTTATTTGGTTGGTTTATAAACCATAGGAATAGTATAGATATATCATGATATCTTTACCATAAACCATAGTGAAATTGGAGCTTTAGACCAACTGAGCACGATTTGAATCGCTGGGGCACCACGTGGGTGGCGGTCTTTGCTGGATGAAACCATCTGGGATTTTCATGGGATTTTGATGGGATTTCCACGGTTAATCATGGTTAATCATGGTTAAGAATGATCTGGTTGGTGGTTGACCTACCATCTTGAAAAATCATGGAGTTCGTCAATGGGGTTGGGATGACATCCCATGTATGAAATGAAAATTAAAGACCTGTTTGAAACCACCAGCCAGTTTGTGTACAGTATCTTATGTCAATCATTTTTGATAGTTGGATAGGTATGGCTCCAATCATAGGTATTCAACAATTGTATCTTACAATCACTCTACATGGTGGTCAACAATGCAATTAGCCATACTGATGCTGAACTTCATTTGATCATGGATTGCCTAGCAAAGTGGTCATAACATGTCAAAACTAATTACAACATATACGAAATGTTCGGACACACCTAAATATCAAATTGTTGGATATCTACCCTCTGTTCATCTGACATAGCTATGGAACAATGTCAATTTAGTTGGATGAATTATGATGATTTACCGATTCAAAATGGTGTTCTGTTCTTGCATAGCTATGCGTTAAACTACCAGAGGGTGTATCATGGTATATTTCATTATTTCCCATGACAATCTCATTGTATCCTATGGTAATCTCATTGTATCCCTGTAAATCCAATTACATCCCATTAAATTTCAATATTGCTGGATTGCTGGATATCTATATTTCATTACACACCCATGATGCTTGGTTCCATGTTGCCCTTTCAATCAAACTAGGCACCTGAGCCCTGCCGTTTCAATGCGGTCGATGTTGCTGAATTCGATGTTACGCACCTCAAAAACACTGCCATGTAAGAAGATACCCTGGGGTAAACGTTTACATAGATGCAGAAAACCAATGGTTTCCCTAAGAAAATGGTCTAGACATAATGTTTTTTTCCCACATGTTTGTTTGTTTCGAGGAAGGATGTGATGATGACAATCACTATCCAAAGCATCAGAACTGATGTTTTTGTAACATTTTCAGATACCCCATTTGCAAAGCCGCTCTCTCAGCGGCCGGGATCTCAACCTTTTTGTTCAGGGATGGTTGGCGGTGAATCCATCAATGATGGCGATGAATCCCATGATTCATCCCATTGTATCATCATTATTGGCTTATCCCACATAAATCCCACCATAAATCCCACGTAAAGAGGTTTCTTAAAAGAGGGGTAGAAAACCACATCATCTGTGATGATTCCATGGAACATGGGATTCCTTCCTGTGATGAACAGTTCCACTGGGCATATATTGGCATCTGTACTCTATACATATACAATATAAAATGTATATAATAAATATATCAAAATATTTCAAAATGTATTTATATAATAGGCGTATACATGCATTTAAACAAAGCAAACACACGTCCCTTGGCTGTGCCTTCATTCCTTGGTGATTTGGTGGAGATGTTTTCTGGCACCATGCAGGTGCACGGCAATGGATGGTTGGTTAGTGGTTTCAACCCCTCTGAAATATATGAAAGTCAGTTGGGATGATGAGATTCCCAATATATGGAAAAATAAAATTCATGTTCCGAACCACCAGATGATTGATGGATATATAATTGAAAACACTATCGTATTGGATCCAATTGATATCCAATTTTTACGATATAATATTGTGGATATCATGGATTACACGGGGTATGTAGTGGCATGGTACATGTTTAATCCCTATTTCCCATTTTGTTGGCAAAATTAGCATGTGTTGGAAACAATCCTGTTTTTTTAAATGCTGGTTCTATCATCATATGGTATAATTGTATAGCCCATGCCATGTTTTTGTGGTTAACATTGAACATCCATAGCAAACCGTTCGATTACCAGAGGGTATATTTCACTATTATCCATTATAATCATCCCATTGTATCCCTATATTGCAATCCCTATAAATGCCATGAAATCCCCATTTGTTGTATGGATAATATCTCATGATACAATAGAAACACATATCCCTACAAGTCATACTTATATACTTATATCATTATTTGCTGTTAATCCAGGTTAATCCTATTCTTATGGGGATCTCCCGCTATAATCCCATGAAATCCATTGAAATCCCCATTGTTCGTTATTGAATCCCCATTGTCACGACATCACCCGCTGGGGATCCCGAACATCGGAGGGAAACCTCACGTGTTCTTTGACAACGTGTGATTTGAAGCTTGTTTTTGGTACACAAATGCAGATACTGATGATACATATACCACAGGATTCTATATATATATACATATATATATATATATATACATATACACATATATATATACATACATACATATATATATATATATATATACAAACAAATATAAATATATACAAATAATTATATATATACATATACACACATATTAAATATAATCATATATATAAATATATAATCATATATATATATAATAAATATATATATATATAAAACAAAAAACATACACCATATGAATCCATGTGATGATATTGGTATAATATATATGTAATGATAAAACCATGTATCATAACATGTCATATGCGTTCACGTTCACAAAGACCACACATTGTTTTTTTTACACTTTTGACGAAGACCAATCAATGGCAATCTGCATGATATGCAGATCTGTCTGCATGTCTTTTTTTGTGCATTGTAACTGTCATATGTCAATGTGCATCTATTTCTCTAAGTCGACTGAATCCTTTGATTGATTGATAGAGAGGTAGATCAAGTAGAGTTAAACATATTACCTAATGAAAGTTACCTCTATTTTTCGTATATCATCTAAATCTCTATATTCATCCTTTGATTGATCCACTTTGATCCACCTGTCGAAGTCATTCTGCAGGCCTGGACCGGCTAACATTTGCGGTGCAGCTACGGCTACGGCTTCTTCATGGATTTCGCATGCGTATCAGCGTGCGTGCGAGGGAAAAAAAACAACAACTATCCAGAGTTGGTATGATTTTCCGAATTACCAGCAGTACCGCGCAAGGCGGTGGTGGAAGTTTCAAAAATAGGAAACCTATAGGAGAGGTTGGTTGTCGTGAATCACGGATGGCAGAGCGAATCCACTGATGGACCGAAAGGTGGTTGAAGTTGTGTTTTTTGAAATGGTTGCAATGGTTGCAGTGGTCACCTCACCCACAACTGCTGGATGTAGGGTGGTGTAGTGCAGTTGTAGTTGTAGTTGTAGTGTGATGTAGCGGAGTTGTAGTTGTAATGTGTAATAAGTGTAGTGTAGTTGCAGTTGCAGTCGTAGTTGTGGTGTGGTGGAATTAGTGTAGTGTATTGTGGTGTACTGTAGTGTTGTGTACTGTAGTGTGGTATAGTGTAGTGTAGTCTAGTGTAAAGGTAGTGAAGTTGTAGCTGTACTGTTGTGTAGTGTAATTAGTGTAGCGTCGTCTAGTGTAATTCAGTGGTAGTTACACTTGTAGTTGGAGTTGTAGGTGTACTTGTAGCGTAATGTAATTTAATTAATGTAGTGTACTGTAGTGTTGTGTTGTGCAATGTCATGTAGTTGTAATGAATGTGTATTTGTAGTTGCAGTGTGCTGCAGTGTAATTGGTGCAGTATAGTGTAGCGCGGTGTAGTTGATATTGTTGTTGTAGCTGTGGTCGTAGTAATTGTTGTAGCTGCAATGCAGTTATTGTATTGTTTTGTAATTCGATGTAATTAGTGTAGTGTAGTGTAGTATAGTGTAGTGTAGTGTAGTGTAGTGTAGTGTAGTCTACTTAGGTAGTGTAATATAGCGTAGTTTATTTGCATTTGTAGTTGTAGTAGTAGTGTAGCGTAGTGGTAGTTGTAGTTGTAGTTGTCTGTCTATCTATCTTTCTATCTATCTATCTACCTATCTATTTGTCTAGCTATCTGCAATCTGCACGCTTGAAAACGAAGCAATTCTGCGAGACTTCCTCAACTTTTGAACGTGATAACGTCAAAAAGGAATTAAGCAATTCAGCGAGACTTCCTCAATTTTTGAGCTTGACAGCATCCAAAACGAAGCAATTCTGCGAGACTTCCTCAATTTGTGAACTTGACAACGTCAAAAACGAGAAGATGCAGGTGCGCGAAAAGGTAGAAAAGTCATGATTCACTCTGCTTTTCCAATGATTTGTGGCTCCGGAGGGTCGAAAAGTAGGCTGAAGCGGCGGGTGCGGAGCCATCTGGCCAGATGAGAGATGAAAAATTGCACGCCGTTGTGGCGCGAAGCACGTTTCGAAGTCAAAATGTACAAAGCACACCAACGTCGGACCACTTTTGGAAGTTGAGATGTTCAAAAAGTGCACGCCGTTGTGGCGCGAAGCACGTTTCGAAGTCAAAATGGCCACTTCGTGGCGCCTCGTCGGCACTGCCTGCGGCCTTAAGAGAGAAAAGAAAAAGAAGGAGAGAGACCGTGACAGACAAGGGCAAGAGACAGAGAGAGAGAGAGAGAGAGAGGGAGAGAGAAGGGGAGAGAGGGAGAGAAAGAGAGAGAGAGAGAGAAGATGTGAAGATGTGAAGATGTGAAGATGAGAAGATGTGAAGATGTGAAGACGAGAAGATGTGAAGATGAGAAGAGGAGAAGAGAGAGAGAGAGAGAAAAAAAAACATGTGAAGATGAGAAGATGAGAACATGTTAAGATGAGAAGATGTGAAGATATGAAGAGTGAAGATGTGAAGATGAGAAGATGTGATGAAGATGTGAACATATAAAGATGTACAGCAGACCTCCATTGTTAGAACCCTTCGCTCAGACGCTCTCGGGAAAAGTAAAAACATCATCATTTATACAAATCCAGGTAACTTTGAGTTGCCGAGCAATGTTCTTGAAAGTCTGCCAGGCCAGATCGCTCCATTGTGCGTTCAAGCGTAGCATTTCGTCTCCCGACAAACTGGAGCATATCACCCTGACGGCATCACCATCATCGGCTCAAGCTGCAACACCAGGTCGCCTCCAATCCGTTCAAAGGTAGAAAGTGCCAGGCGGTGCAAGCGGAATGTTGTGCTCACTGCAGTTTGAAATGGCAATACCATCACTTCTTAGCAACACTGTATGAGTCCCACCTGCAGATACCTGGATGTAGACCATTCCGTCATTCAAACGTAAGCTGTCGAGAGTAAGGACAGAGAGTTCTCCCAAGAGATTCGGGCTCAAAGTTTCAGCTTGGCCATCACTTCGAAGAAGCGCACAGTGAGACCTGCCTGCAGAAACCAGGGTGTAGCTTACTCCCCCTTGCAACGGCTGCAACAGCCGCATGCGATCGGATTGTCCA
>Ga0126342_10016560_pt1 | contig 12838 bp, 10 predicted proteins | sample Cyp1metagenome_FD_92528 | JGI IMG/M metagenome (GOLD analysis project Ga0126342, IMG submission 92528) | Coral microbial communities from Lord Howe Island, Old Settlement Bay, Australia - Cyphastrea 1 metagenome | ecosystem: Host-associated > Invertebrates > Cnidaria > Coral ...
AGCTATCTATCCATCTATCTCTCCATCTACTTATCTGTCTATCCAACTGTCTATCTATCTATCTGTCTATCTCTCTCTCTCTCTCTCTATCTCTCTACCTATCTATCCATCCATCCATCCATCTATCTATCTCTCTCCCTCTCTCTGCAGGACCCCCCAAATAGGGGGGGTCGGCGGCACCCGGGCGCTAGCCCATTCTATAACTATATACCAAGTTACTAGGGTTCTGTTGGTTTATGGTTTGTTGGTTTATAGTTAGATATATACCTATCTATCACTATTATAATAGTTTATTGATATATACCTATCGCTTCTTTTTGACTGTTTATTAGTTTCTGATATGTTTATCTTACCCCCCAGTAAATGGTGGTTTTCCAGAAATGGAGGTATTCCATAAATGGGGGATCCCCAATAGCTTGAGATATAGAATAATTTGAATTATCCATAATAAATCCATATCATATAGTTATCATAGTTTATAGTTATATACCTATTTATCACCATTATAGTCATTTATTTACATATATATATAGTTCTTGAATGAACCTGATCTCTTCGCCGAATCTCAGGTCAATCAGCTGCAAGCTGCCACCTGTCTGCTCGGGCCGGGGAGACCCAGAGTGGTTCCAGTGCCGTTACGAAAACGTGAACGGTTCGCCATAGTACCCAGGAAAACCCATCGGGAAAACCATAGCCCATAGGATCCATGTATGCTATATATGGTAACATTTACCATCAATATATATATATATTCAAATGTTAGCATATTTACCATACATGGATACATGGATCCTATGGGTAGGGAAACCATACTAGTCGGAAAATGGCCTCATCTTTCACCCAAAACATGGTGATTCCATGTTGGTGTCCTCTGAGATCACCAGGGTGGTATTGGTACATAATGCATAATTCTATATCGAACTAGTCAATGGGGTGAACATAAACCAAGGAATATACGGTTTTCTGGTTGGTGGTTTGGAACATTTTTTTTGATGAATTTCCATATATTGGGAATTTCAGCATCCCAACTGACTTTCATATTTTTCAGAGGGGTTGAAACCAACAACCAGTTTTTGACAGTGGAAATGGTCACACGGGGATTTTTGTCAGGGAGATCGTGGAGGAACTTGTGGAGGGGATCATTTTGTTGGAAATCCCGTCGTAATATGTCGTAATCAAATTTGGCAATGGAGAATCCGTTATTAAAAAAAATGTATTAATGGGAACATCAACTATAAGTGGTTGATTTTCAACTGTCATCTTTGATTACCTCAGGCTATGTGAATTCTATAAAATGCAAACATTGCCCCAATGGCAGAACCTACTCCAGCGTTTTTGCCTTTTACATCTCACTCCAACAAACAGGTCGAGCTTTGGATGATGTGGTCTCTGACGTCCTGGAAACAAGGTAGCTCATGGGGTCATATATCCTAACTTATGGAAGCTACCCACCACGGTTATACCGATTATAAAATATTATAAAATGATCCTGCAAGGTCTACACGGCTGTCTCTCAGGACGTTTTGAGGCCTCAGTTGACAATCTACAATCCTTGAATCGCCCAAGCAAGAGACCACACCGCCTGTTGCCTGCCGCCTGTTACTCCGCCTGTTGATCATGAGTCCGATGACACCGGCAGTGAGTTTGACTGAAGATGTTCATCTACAATGATGCGGGTGTCAAGCCAGTCATCTGAGCTAAAGTATGTCCAAGTTTCGATGAATGCTCGAGCCAGCCATCAATTTCATTTGAGAGTCTTGCATGGACTGGCGACTGCATGTTTGCAACAGACATCTATGAAACAGCTTTTCACTTCTCAGGTATCCTTCAAAAACAGGAAGTGTTTTTGGTGCAAACTTACTGGGACATTGGCAGCTACCGGCATCGTCATTTTGGGGTAGAAGAGGTTCCTCCACAAGTTCCTCCACGATCTCCCTGACAAAAATCCCCGTGTGACCATTTCCCCTGTCAGAGGCTGGTTGTTGGTTTCAACCCCTCTGAAAAATATGAAAGTCAGTTGGGATGATGAAATTCCCAATATATGGAAATTCATTAAAAAAATGTTCCAACCCACCAAGCAGAAAACCGTATATTCCTTGGTTTATGTTCACCCTACGTTCCTTATCCCAACGAAACCTCAGCCTGCAGTCACTGCCTCAGGGGGAAAGATCACCAACAAGAGGGGTTACCAGCAAAAAAAGATACAGAACACAGTTATGGCCATTTACCAGTTATAACTGGTTATAAATGGGATTATACATTCTATAAATGGGGTTATAAGTACTTATAACTGATAGATGACCATAACTGTAAGCCAGTGTTTTTTTTGGAGAAGTCCCATTCTTCCCATTCAAGCTCTGGATGATCAGTTCTTTTCAGATCGGCTGAAATTACCAACCACTTTGGGGTGCGGAAATATTATCAGACTCGATTTAAGGGAGAACAAAATACCGGGTTGATGGTAACCATAGCGTGTTCTCCCAACAAAGTTAAATCAAAAAATATCACTTGACTGGCTGAATCATCATGTCAACGATGTAAACCCCATGCCATAAACCATCCCCAATAGATGTAACAATGGCATTGAGTAAACCAGAAATTGGATATGGTGAAATGACCCCCCAATGGGTTTTCCACGTTCTTTTGCTTTGTCCATTCCAGAGTCTTTTGCGGTACAAGGTGTTTTTTTGTTCAGATATCTTGGGTGTTTAAGCCCCATGTTTCATACGGTTGTTTACCCTCTGGTAAATTAACAGCTTGACCCTGAAAATAGCCATTGTTTAGTTGTTTCACTAATCTTCCAACCCCGATGACTGCCAGGGTCGAACTGTTAGTTTACCAGAGGGTAAATTTCTTCCACTGAAATCCATCCCAATTCCTTTCGTGAACTGCGGCTCTGCTGCGCTCAGAACCTCACCTCCTGTACTTTCTCCAACTTGGCTGAGAATTCCACTTACCTGGCCTCGGTACAGGACATGGCGACATGGCCTCAAAGGGTTCTGGAGTGGTTGAAGCAAAGTGGTTTTCATGACCGGACCTGAGAATTGGGAAATGAATTGCGATTGTTGAATTACCTAACTTACTGGTTTTAATTACAATGTTCATTACCTAACTGGGTGGTGGAAATCGTTTCCAATTGGTGTTGCGAATTGGATTTTCATCAACCAAACTGGTGTTGCAAATTGTTGAATAACGGATTTTCGAATTGGTTAGTCTGCCATTTGCGGAATCTAATTCTTGGGAAAGGCATTGCCATGCATTGCCTTTTAAAAAGGGTGGGTCATTTGAAGCCCTTGAACTTGGGAGATGGGTTCTTACTGGCTTGTAACTGTTGTAAATGTTGTAAATGCTTAAGCCCGATCCCCAATGTTGTAAATGTATTTGTTTTATCTATAGAACGGGGGACCCACATTGTATACAATGTGGGTCCCCCGTTCGATAGCAAAGTTGGGCCGATAACTAGGGTTTATGGTAGTTATAACATGTTATAACTATATTTAGACGGGGCTATAAACCAACTTATAGCTAGGGGCACATTGTACAGTATGTTTGGGTGGCTCTGCAACACAAACATGGTTATACCGCAATACCCGAAATCGCATGAAATTGCCAGGTCTTTGGGTTGTTGAACTGGCCACAAAAAAATGGTGGAGCATGGGAGCCATGGTAGGTATGGGTCAAGGTACAGAAGTGGGTTTCAATGAGTTGGTCCCATCCAAGACTGGTTTATGATGGTTTATGTGTTTTCAAAGATGTCATGGATGACTTCCCCGGCCGTGCGGGATCGTATTTTCTGGATCCATGCCGAATCAAAAAAAAGGAAGAAACTGGCATGTAGCAGGTTCATATTACCATCAAAGATTCGAATTCAACCAAGAAGAAGACGCGTTACCCAACCACCAAAGGCGAGTTTGCAATATTTAATAATATGTTTAACATTGTTTAACCATGCAACCAATGGTACATAGATGGAGATAGCTCAGAACCTTGAATCCTGCCAAAAAAGAAACTGGACTTGTATGGAATTACCTGAAAAGTATCTTTCACCTTAAAACAAAAATAGCACCTCAGGGATGCGCAGAGCTCCGCAGGAGATCTGTTCGCAATCTTTCCTGTCTTCTTTGATCGCTCGAAGTCTGCCGGCGACCACCTTAAGTGCCTTGGCCCAGGAGAGCAGGGTGGGGATTTCAAGATCCTATGGGGAAATTGACCCTTTAAGGTGATGTTTTACATAGCTACAATGTGAGGCCCCCCAGTGATGTTTGTTGGTTTATAAGCCCCAGTAACTATAGTTATAAATACCATAAACCATAGTTATTGGACTTATAAACCAACTTAGCTATCTTGGGGGCCTCACATTGTATGGTATAGATGACCCATTTATGGATCATAAACATACTCTGATTGGTGGTTTGGAACATGATTTTTACTCCTTCAGTTGGGAAGTTCATCATCCCAACAATTCCCAACTCCATCATTTTTCAGAGGGGTAGGTGGCTCATCCACCAACCAGTTATGATTAACCATCATTAACCATCATCACTACCATATATTAACCACTATTAACCAGGTATATTACCTTAACCAATGGTAGGTCAACCACCAACCAGTTATGATTTACTCAATGAAAATGGTGAGTTTCTCACGGCTGGAGTGGCTCGTCAGTCGAAACAACGCGCGGCGTCGCCTTTGGAGCACAACGTTTTGAATTCTCCGTACGAAGAGACCAGTTTTTGGGGGTTACCTAACATAGCAATGGAAAATGGCCATTTATAGTGGATTTTCCCATGAAAAATGGTGATTTTCCATTGCTATGTTAGTTCACCAGAGGGTATTATTCCGGAGGGTCAACAGGTCAACAGATTTTTCGCATAAAGAATTGGACTATCCGAAAACTTTTGGGTTTTTTGTTCGCATGTGGATCCACCATCAACGGCTGGGAGATATTCAGCATTAAATCATGGTGATGAAAAACACAAAAAAAGGTCTGGATTTTGTTGCGTCAAAAAGCGGAGTGTTTTTACCATAAAATTATACCAGATTAATGCTAGCTATACAAGAGCGAAAATAAACCCAGTCCCTTAACTTTAACCAATGCACCGGATCATTCCAGCTCTGGGGAATTCCAGAACCCATTGACCAACAAAGAGACTTGTTTTTTTCAACGAAGATTTAGTTTCAGTTAAAACAAGAACTTGGAACATCCACATGAAGTTAGGATCTATTACAAAGCATCGTTTGTTAAGGGTTGGGTAGAATCTCCTTTTCCCACTCCACTACGGAGAAAGAAGTGTTTCGATGTGGAGCAGAATTGGTTGACACAAGGATAGAAGTGAAATGTTGCCGGAAGTGCCCGATATTCTTGGATGGTAAAACTCAGTGGATGGGTAGGTTAGTAATGTTTTTTTGTTGCGACTTGGGATGCAGTATCTACTAATTAGTCGATCAGCTTTAAACACGAATGCAGGGTGTATAAAATCACATTTGGATATATCCTGTAGAGATGTTGCTTCTTCAAATAATTTTCTCAACGTGGCACGGAATACTGTTCTCATATGACCTCTTTTATTCGAGCCCTGGCCCTGACTGTAGCCGCACATCCTTCTGATCAACCTTGAGCATCCACTTCCCTCAATTGATTATGAATTGCTTCCTGTCTGATTATATACCACTGATCTTCCCATATTATGGTAAAGTCATGTATATAAAATAACATTTAAAATGGTTGCTTAAATCCCTTCAACTCCTCGTTTGAATACTGCAGAAAAAAACAGCAGTACGAATCTGATTCTTGGTGAACTCCACCTATCTGAAGCTACAGTTATGGCCATTTATTAGATATAACTGGTTATAAATGGGATTATACATTCTATAAATGGGGTTATCGGTTATAAGTACTTATAACTGATAAATGACCATAACTGTATCATCACTGCAGCTTCACCAGGTGTGCCAGTTCCATCCGTGGTGCTTCAGCTGCCCTTTCCAGATGAACCCGTGAGCAGTCGACCTGCAGAGTTCGGGGCTCAAAGGGCGTCAGTTCACTGGAGACCCGTGTTCGAACTTAAAACTGGAGGAAAGTGTTGATGAAATAGCGGTATGGTCCAATTAAATAATCTATATGGATGGATAATTAAACAATCTACATGGATTTATCTGTAAATGATTCGGAATCCCATCATCTAAGAGGCATTCTTACCAGTTAGTCATGCAGTCGGTTATAGGTCTCGTTTCTTAGCAACCCAACGAGTTGAAGCCATTCACAACGAGGAGAACTGTTCTGTTGGATGATCCATGCGTTGCTTCGTCTCGGCTAGCGGGATTTCACAACACCACTCCCAACATTACAGAAGAAAAAAAGTCTAAAACTACCATAATAATAGTGGTTAATACTGATTTTCATAGATATGAATAGTGGTTCATGAAAAAAAATATGGTGATTCATGGTAAAACTACCCTCTGCTAAACGTTTACATGTTGCGAACTGGAAAATCACCATGTTTGATAGGTATATCAACTATTTCTGTCATTTTCCATAGCTATGTTAAATTACCAAAGGGTACATAAAACTACCAGTAGTGCCTTAGTGGGGAATTCAACTATATATTCTAATATTGGACTAGGTTGGTATTGCACATGAGTAGCACCACGTACTGTAATTCACAGTCTTTGTTTGGGTGGGTACTGCAGATGAGAAAAAAGGTAGGTCCAACATACAGCTTCGGCTTTGTGGTCACTGGTTTCTCCCCAAGGATCTACAAGGTGGGGCCGCCAAGATAGCTAAGTTGGTTTATATCTAGAATAGCTAGGGTTTATGGGGAAATATATGTGTATTCATATAGATGAGGTGAATAGACCTTATACCAACCTTATATAGATTGTACTGATACCTGCCGTAAACATCTGTGATCCTTAATTAATTAATCTAGAGCTAGCTAGTTCTCTTCACCGCTTTTTTCAACGAACTCGGGCACCACAAAGTCACCGTTCTAGGCTCACTGTGATGTACGATGTTGACGTGGAGTTTCCTGTGGGAGGCCGCGGGAAGATGGGGTGGTCTCCGAGTTGGCAATGGCAACAATGTGGGGCCCGCAAGATACTGTAGCTAAGTTAGGCCAAATAACTACAATAGCTATAGGGTTTATGGTCCTTATGTTATAATTATGATTAGATGGGATTATAAACCAACTTATAATTAGGGGGCCTATAAAATCCTATTAATGATTGGTCTGATTGGTCAATTTCTTGGGAGTTACACAGTTATACTACCTAAATCTACCTAAATCTACCTCATTTCAATAGGGAATCTGCTGAAGATGGTCGGGATTGAGCAAACCCAACTTGTTTGGGAGCATGATTTTCCGTCCCCTTCGAATCAGCCTTGTTACCCTCTGGTAAGCTAACATAGCTATTGAAAATGGCCGTTTATAGTTGATTTACCCATTGAAATTGTTATCATCCATAGTTATGTTAGTTTACCAAAGGGTATATTAATCTGTTGTTGATATATGTTTGTTCACATCTTGGAAAATCCGAGGAACTTCACAAGAGAAGAGGTACATGAAGTGAATCCTCCTGAATACATGCATTCAGTCACATTGGTAGGCAGAGTGTTGCATGGGTGAAATTGAACCATTGAGGACATTAAGGAAGCCTGCAAATGTATGACAGGTGGTGAGTCAACGTGGTGGTTACAAGTCCGCATGGAGATATGCCGGTTCTTGCTTAAATGGGATACCCTCTGGTAAACTGTTACATAACGATGGACAATATCCATGTTTCATGGGGAAATCCACTATTTCTATGGTCATTTTCAATAGCTATTTTGACATAACCAGAGGGGAACAGTGTAGAAAAACCATCAAGTTCCCAGATTCCCACCCCCGCGGCGCTGATCATCGTCACCCGCTGCCACGCAGCAGTTCCCACGGTGTGGCGTTGGGATTCGTAGGCTCCGATGACGATTTTCATAGTGTTTTTCTCCAGAGTCATAGTTTTTTTTTTCAGAAGATTGAACACATCAAACCCAGCCTACAATGTGGGGCCCCCGTTCGATAGCTAAGTTGGTTTATAGTTCCAATAGCTGTGGTTTATGATACTGACAACTATAGTCAATGGGGTTTATAGGCCAACAAACATAACTGGGGGGGGGGCCACATTGTAGGTACCCAAGGGGCATTTCTTAAACACCTTTAAGTTCCAAGCCGCCAGCACGCGCGTACACCGCGGTTGTCGTACCGCCATGGAACGCGTGCTGCCTTGCACCATTCGCCCAAACAGGTGAGATCTGGGAACTGGGGATATACCGGGGATATACTGAGGATATACTGAGGATATACAGGGAATATCTCTGGTAATAGTTGGGTAAATCAACCATTATACTTCGAACTAGTGGCTGCTCTTCAGCCCTGTTGATGATTAGTTTGAAGATTCTACTGCCCCATAGATATATTGCATTGGGAACTATTATCGATTATGGGAATCCCGTTCTGAACCAGGCCATATAAAGGGACGACAGATACACACACTTTGCAATTGAGCAGCTGAAGCCATGTTTGTTGAACTAATGGTGATCTGACCGTCGCTAGGAGCTTGTTACAAGGAATTGACCCTGGAACAAAAACGGGGACATTGAGAAATTAAATGTTGGTTGGCTTGTTATTTTTATGACCACATAACCCCAATATTGATAAGCCCATCATTTCTCAACCATGATAGGCGATGAATGATCTCATCATGTATAAACTCGGAATCCCACTATTAACCAACCAGATTGGGGATGTTTCATGAACCATATCCGATTGTCCAATGTCTGGTACACTTTGGAATGTAGTTTATTGCCATGTTGAAAAACGAGGGATCCAAAAAGATGGAACAGTTGAATCAGTTGAAATGCTGGAAATGATCAATGGGAGATCTCCAGGATCCAATACATGGAGGTACGTGTTTACGTACCATATGTTTGTCCATATTTTGGGGGGATATTCCCTGAAATTTAGGCCTGAAATAGGCTAGGCCTAAATCATATGGTAGGTACCTCCAAGCAATCGGTTCCTGGAATGGAAGTACTGTGTCCATATTTTGGTGGGATATGCCCTTACATAGGCCTTATATATATACATAATATTATAATTATATATATATATATGGTAGGAACCTCCAATTTAAGTCCCTGAAATGACAATTGAAAATTATGGAGGATGAATCATCGAACCCATCGAACCCCGCTGATCCCACAAGGGCTTCTGAATTGTTGGCTTTGGCCGAAGAAGAGCATGGAGGCTGATGGGCCAGATGGAAGACTCATGGTGTCCCCAGGCAATGATCCAAATAAATAAATGAATATATATATATATAATGTAAATCCTTGGATTTGTTTCATCTATAGTATGTTTATCATTGATCATTGCTGTAAGTGTTGTTGAACAATCCCTGACATGTTTTTGGATTGTTCATTTCCATTGGGCCTCATTCAGCCCCATGTAGGATCGCAAAAACTTGGAAGTATACCCCATTTTGAGACCTTGTTTTTGACCAACCCATTTGCATCCACGTATTGTTTACCAGTTTATGACCCCATATAGGGTATATATTTATAATTATATATATAATTATATAATTATGTGTATATATATATATACAATGTGCACCCCCAGGCATTGTTTGTTGGCTTATAAACCCCTATGAATACTAGTTCGTCATAAGTGTCATAAACCGTTATTGGAAGTATGTTCACCAACTTAGCTATCAAACGGGGCCCCCCCCACATATAGAACTGGATCCTATCATCATGTGATTGCAGGTACCTACCATTTTTTTAGACCTTTGTTTAAGGCTTATGTAAGGGAATATCCCAACAACATATGGCCAGTAATATGGTACTAACGTACCTCCATTTTAGGATCCTGAGACTCCCATTGATCTAAGTGCTGATGATGGCTTTACTTTGTCTGAAAATAAGGTACGATTTTCCAAATTGCCAGTAGGGAACATGGTGATAAACCGTGGGATTTTCGGGGGGTTCCCATGGGAAACCCCATGGAGCATGTTCAGACAAAGCCATTTTTACCCTCTGGTCATTTGTTACTGGTAGCTATTGAAAATGGCTTGTTAACAGTTGATTTATGATTTACCTATTCCAAATGGTAATTTTCCACTTCGCTATGTAACAGTTTACCAGAGGGTATTCGACAATTTCATTCCAACCGTGTGCGAAAACCAGGCAGTGTCCGCGGTGTGGTCTCAAAGCTGGTCGAGCTGAGTCGCAGGTGAGATCGGCTCAAAGATGGTTTGCACCCCACTTGCGAGTAAAGTTGGGGTGATGTTTTGTGGGTACTGTAACATTCTATTCATATGAGTACAGTTGGTGATATACATACATATAGATGCATGCATATTTACCCACATATATAACTTGAATTGCACCCCCTACTTGGAATGTCCCTGATCTTGTCAATGCGTAGCAGTAACTCCTGTTTGGGAATCGGCTGTATTCATGTAGTCATGTCCATCAATGAACCATACCTCATTTACCCTTTGGTAAGTTGACATGACTGTGGAAAACCAGTTTCAGTTTCATGTATAAAAAATAGTGCAATGATGGAACTTTATAGGGGCCGTGGCTTCCATAGTGAACCGTCGAACATTTTCTACCCGGGTACCTCAGGAATCTCTATAAAATCCCATTCATCACCGATGAATTTCATAGAATTGGAAGATGGGAAAAGTTTAACCGGAAACCCCCATCAAATTTGATGGTAAAAACCAAACAGGGTTTCCGGTTAGTCGATTTTCTCGTGAAAACCAAGCCATGGATAATTGCATTTAATTACCAGTACCAGATGGTAATCCCATTAATATCCCATTAAATCATTATAAAATCCTTGTTAAACCTATATAGATAACCAGTTATAGTGGATTTGCCCATTAAAAATTGTGATTTTCCATAGTTATGTTAGTTTACCAGAGGGTAATTACCAGAGGGTAATTACCAGATGGTACCCCATGGATCCCCTTGAAGATTGTCCCGCGAGGCACTGCATCCGGAAATGTCGCGAGCAATGCTACTTGGCAGCAATGGCAATGGCAATGCGAAGTTATGGCCCAACTAGAAGTTATTTTTATGGGCTATAATGATATATAACCTTAGTTATCGGAGTTATTAGGAGTTATTAGGAGTTATAATTCCACAACTGTTAAGGGGGGATACAGAATAATGTGGGTAAAACAATGCCATGAACCACCCATGACTGGGAATGGTTTGAATCCCACCTATGAAAATGGTGATTCGGGGGATGGTTTATTATTATTATTCTTATTCTTATTCTTCTTCTTCTTATTATTATTACTATTATTTTACCAACATTAGGAGATTAATAAATATGAATCATGTAATTATGTGATATCTCGTCTAATTATCCACATGTACAATGTGATATGTATGTGTCATTAGGGATATAATATGCATGTGTCTTCCAACTTCCAGGTTCATAGAGAGTACCTTCTCCATGATTCCAGAGAGCGAACTGAGGCAAACACGACAGGGCCATCGTTTGCATCTTGGCAACTCCATGTGCAGCAGATTTTTCGACAGGTCCGGCAGGTCTAGATACTGGGGACCAATGAACGAAAATTGGCAAATCACTTATCAATTTGACCTCTACAGTGCCCGTATTACCAGTTACTGTATAAATGGCGTTATCATGCCATAAATGGCAGGGGTACAACTGACTTATAGCTGGTTAAGGGCCATAATTGTAGTAGGTAGGAAAGAGTATCTAGCTTGAAGACAGCTTCGATATTGGGCAATTCTTAGCAATGAGGTTGTTGGGACACAACCACCACTAGTTGGTAGGTATTTCATAGAAATAATGATATACTTGTACTATCTTGTACTTCAGCTGCTACCCTCCGGCAATCAAACATGGCAATGGGAAATGAATGTAAATGTCTATAAAGGGACATTGTACCCTCTGGTTATTTGTTACGTAGCCATAGAAAATCACAATTTTTCATGGGTAAAGCATCTATTATAAATGGGTCATCAATACCATGGCTATGTAACAAATAACCAGATGGTAAATGTGGTAGTTATCTATACCTTGCTGAGGATTTGCCACTGCCATGTTTGATTGATAGGGATGCCGACGAAAAAAAACACAGGAGCTCGCCGGAGTTATCAACTGAAGCTTTCCAAACCAACTACCCTCTGGTAATTTGTTACGTAGCCATGGAAGCCATGGTCCCAATCGAAATAGATGGGCCATACCGTTCTTAAACATGGGGATTTTCCATGGCGAACTGTAACAGTCATAACCAGATGGTATAGTGCCCAATTTCAGGTGAAGTCTTCAATGTCTGATGAAATCCACGTTTTTCCCCTTGACGTTTGATGGTTAAAAAAAACACGCTGGTAACGCCAAAGTTGACTCCCAAAGTTTCCGCCAATCTTTTTGGGAACACCAATCATTGCTGTTATGGCCCAACTAACAGTTATTTTTGCGGGCTTATAATGATGTATAACCTCAGTTATAGGAGTTATTTCATTCCATTTACCCTCTGGTAATGACTGTTACATAGCTATTGAAGCCATGGCCATAGAAATAGTGGATTTTCCCAGTGAAAATTGGCATTTTCAAAAGCGATGCAACAAATTGCCAGAGGGTATAACTGTTCATTGGGCCTCTTCACTGTGCGGATGTTTGATTCCCAAGGTAAAGGTCGCAAGGGTTTTGGTCTGGCCCTCTTTGCCGCTCGGTGGCTTCTCATGACTCGGATTTGCCAACATATCATGTTCTGCCAAGCCAAAAAACATATATATATATATATATATAATCAT
>Ga0126342_10016561_pt1 | contig 12837 bp, 15 predicted proteins | sample Cyp1metagenome_FD_92528 | JGI IMG/M metagenome (GOLD analysis project Ga0126342, IMG submission 92528) | Coral microbial communities from Lord Howe Island, Old Settlement Bay, Australia - Cyphastrea 1 metagenome | ecosystem: Host-associated > Invertebrates > Cnidaria > Coral ...
TAGCATCATGTATGTGAGGAAGTGCAAGAAGACGTACAGTAGCGTAGCATCATGTATGTGAGGAAATGCAAAAAAAAATACAGTAGCGTAGCATCATGTATGTGAGGAAATGCAAAAAAAAATACAGTAGCGTAGCATCATGTATGTGAGGAGGTGCAAGAAGACGTACAGTAGCGTAGCATCATGTATGTGAGGAAGTGCAAGTGAACGTTATCAGCCCACCCCACCCCACCCCCTTTACCCCATGAAAGACATAGAAACATGCAAAACGCTGGTTCGGTTTTCCACCCGTAGGCTCAAACATGGCATCACTTCGCCTGGCTACCAGCTTTCTGACTGGGCAGTGGACAGCTACATCCCTCCTTTAGGCAAGTTGCGTACAGGAGACGATTCAAGCCTGCAGCGCTTCAGACATTTCCAAGGATTTCCAAGGCACACCAATCATTCAAAGCCCCACGCTCTGACCAAATTGGTTTCAACATGTTTCAACTCCAGGGCTTGTTCTTTCATCAAACATCATCGTGGATCATTGTGGTATATTGTGGTGGATGTTGGGGCATCATTGCATATCATTGCTGTATCACACCAGGCGGCAAGCATCGCTCTCGCCACGCTGGCGGATGAATCCCGCCAAGGCGAAGGTGTAGAACTCACCGGAGTAGGTGCCCTGCTCATCGACCTGAAACGGACGGGCAAGGGATAGGCAGTCAATCATCGTGCAGAAGCTCAGTTCATCTTGTTCCTATGTGAAATCCAGAAGCCGTCTTACTTTATCGTCTCTACTGATTGTTTGTTTTTGTTTTCCCACATGCTTGTATGATCTTGTATGACTCACTTGTTGTCTTTTTTCAGCACAAATTTGATTACTCAAGACTCTTTCAACATGGCTCACATCTTTCCATCAGCGTCCCGACCCCATCTGACAGCCCTCGTCTGAACCTGTGCCACGTTCAGCTGCACAGCACCGTGCTCCTTCGCAGGGATCAATCGATTGGTGGCGGAGCACTTGCCTCAGCGGGCGCGCGTAGCCGCTGCCCGTGCCCCCAGGGTCCCCAGGTACAGTAACCCACAAAGTCTCACAGAAAAGATATGAAAACATGAAGGATTGAATAGAATTCATGGATTGATGATAATTGATGGATGTGGTTGGAGAGAACCAAGTTGATGAATGATGATGATGATGATGATGATGATGATGATGATGATGATGTGGATGATGATGTGGATGGAACTGGGCGCAGGGAGTAGTCCTCTTTTCTTGATCATAGCAAGGGCAAGCCAGGGCCAGGAATTAAACATAATTCAGCTTTTGCAGGGAACAGGAACACATGTTCGCTGAATGCCTAAATGCCAAGCTGCGGGGCAAGTAGAGATCAACAATACGGCCCTGCCCAGGTGGGGAGTCATGTAAAAATCTGATGAGAGCATCGTCTGTCATGAAAAAGTAAGATCGTCGAAGCATTGAATCGAACCATTGACAAACATTTTAAAAAAACGCACATGGATGCACCACCTAAGTCTGATCCAATCGCTGGATCTCCTGTTCACTTTTCCATGTTGGAAACCCCCTATTCTTTGCCCACCGGCCATGCCCAACCATGGCACCTCGTCGTTCTGCATGATGGAAGCGGTTGCAGCTACTTTCTCCTGCTCTTGGCCTTACCTGAATCCTTGAGCCCAAATCAACGGTTCGAAAAACGTGCTCGCACAACCAAGCCATGTGTTTGGGAGCTCCATGCACGTCCATGCACCGTGTTCCGTGGTGGGCATAAGCGGGCAACATGACTTCATGACTTCATGGATATCATACTTGCAAGACAAATGCATGCAAACCAACACGCTGGCTCACAACAAAAATGGACTGAGGACAAAGTGCATGCAAATGTGCAAATGTGCAAATGTGCAAATGTGCAAATGTGCAAATGCTCAGCGAAGGAACCTCTTCAAAGACTGCAACCAACGGCATGCTTCAGCTGCTTGGACCCAGACCAACTCCACATCAACTCATGCAGCCTTGCAGCCTTGCAGTCGCCATGGATGATGCTCTCGATAAGTATTTCATACATTGATTCAAGGCAGTGTCTATGTCCGAACATTTTCATGTAGATCACTAAGCTTCAAATGACCAAATTCATCCACTTGTCAAGCCCTTTGCACGAGTCCTCGAGAAACAAAAGCAATGGTGAGCAAAATCAGAAAGAACAAGTCACCAAGTCTGCTTTTGCCATTTACATGGTTCTGCTGGAATCGTTTTGCCGGAATTCAAGTCTGGCCCGGTGGCCATTATGGACAGTTTCCCAACCCCACAGGATGTTTGAAAACGGATCTTTCTCCATCTTTTTGCGGCTCCTTCCCCTAGCTTCTGGGACCTTTGGGACATTGCGGGTCTCTGCAGATCAATTTCAATGATTTTCCAGAAACAGCGTGCTTCGCTGTTCCTGGACCTCTGCATTATCCTGGAATGCAACCAGCAGTGCATGTTGGCGCACCATCTCAATCTATCAAGGAGCTACTTCAAAAATTCCAAACCTTCCAGAGGGGGTTCTACCCTGGTTCAAAAGCAAGGCGCTCAACCCCAAAACAAATGAAACAGCAAAAAGATGGCAGCGAAGCAGCTTCCAAGTACGGCACCTCTGCTGCCATTGAATCCACCACCGAGAGGTGTCGTTGTGGTGGTTGGTGAGGTGGTGCCCACTGGCTGCTGCTGTGTGGAACAATGAATGCCACCACCTCCATATGCAATGGGATCCACATTCAAACTCTCCACGGTGCGACCAGGGTAGAGTTCCTGCAACTTCGCCACTGCGGCTGCATCAGTTTCGGTATCTCCAAAATTCTGTGATACCACCACGCCGTTTCCCACATAGTAGTTGATGTAGCTGGCTGCAAACCCCGCCGCGGCGCTGCCCGAGCTCCACGTTGGCCGAAGGGTTGAGGGGTTGTCCAAAATGTGCACCGTCAGGGTGCGGCCACGCGCATCTGTGGCACCCTCCAGGTCCGCGATCACCTGACGTGTCACGTTGTAATCGTAGATGGTGGAATCGTTCTCCCGTGCCACCACCACCACGCCTGGGGAGGTGAAACGGGCGTAGAAATCAATGTGGGCGTCAGTGATGTCCTTCCCAATGATCCCATCAGTCCAAATCACTTTCTCAATGCCCAAGGTGGTGTAAAGTTCGTCTTCCACATGGGCCTCAGTCCATCCAGGGTTGCGGTTGGGGTTGATCACCGAGCTGCGAGTGATGATGGCGGTACCTTCTCCATCCACCTCCACTGAACCACCTTCCATCACCAGTGTGGACTTCACATAGGTGGCGCCGCTCCAAGCTGCCACGTCGGCTGCCACCTTGGCATCATTGGTGTGGCCCTGCTTCCTTCCCCAGCCATTGAAATTGAAGTCCACGCAAGACAAAGGAGCTGAAGGCCATGCATGGTTCACGGGCTGCCCATAGATCTCAACGCAGTGGCTGTAGTTGTCGCAACCACTGTAAGAAAAAATGCAGCTGGTGTCCCGCATCCACAAGTCGTCCACCTGAGTTTGGTTCACAAAATGAATGGGAAGGAAAGGCGTCGGTCAAAACCGTGCAGAACGAACTACTCACGACTCGACAGAGCCAATTTGGAATAAGCTCCAATTTCAAAAACCAGTCCAGTGTGGGTATAGCCCTGTACGCATACCGCATACCTGTACTATCCTGTACTATTCTACAGTCATATTATCTGTGCGTGAGGAAAATCTTATTGTGATATATGATATATATATATATAAGATTATATAAGCTCTTCTGGTCGTTTGAATATGATTCTTGTTCATTGAAATCCTGTCTTGATATGCAGATTATACGGGAAGGTTTCGAAGGTTCAGTTCAAACATGTTCAACTAGCGCAAGCAAGATAGGCAAGTATACGAGGCTTTGAAAATACTGCATGAGCCTTTGTTGCTTGTCATGCTGATTTTGCCGTGTTCAGTGCACCCCACTTCACAAGCATGCTGTACAACTGGCAACCAAAACCAAAGGATCAAGAGCCAAGACTGTGCTCTTGAAAGCAGTTGGGATATGACATGGTGTGACAGATTGAAAGTTGCGCGCCTGAAACTCCACAATCGTCACAGTACTATTTAGCAGGCTCTGCATGTACGCCACATCATTGGGGCTGACATAGATGACGACCGGCTGGTATTTTACCAGCGTATTGGCTAAGAGTGCCAGGGAGCCTTGAACGTCTGGAGCATCATTGGCCCAGACTGTGCTGGTAGCGGTAGACATAAAAACCCGTGTCTGCTGGGCAGCTTCCTCAGGCATCATCAGCCCATCCACAATGAAAAGTGACAGCATCGACACAAGGCATGGGCGCGACATGGGCACTGAGGGAGTACAATGAGTACAACACTTGGATGGAACAACTGGATGATATCGAACTGCAAAAGAGCCAAAAGGTGCAGAAAAGCACGAGAATTGCAAAGGATTACTGAAGAACTTTCCTTGGCATCTCAAAATGCTGACCTGCATCGCCTGCATCTCTTCAATTCTGTCTTTGCTGTTCTCTTTGTTCTCTTGTGTCTACTTGTGACATGTGACGTGGACCTGATGCAGCTGAATCTGTACAAAACGTTGTATACACTCAACATACACTCAACCGCTCTCAGCTGGCTCTAAGCTCCCTGCAAACTGGCAGAATCAACATGCGACCTGAGGCATCAATTGCAATGTCTGAGGTAGAGGGTGAAGTGACAAAACTTCCTTAATGACAATAGCAAACATAAATCAGTATGATTGTCATGAATCATGGATCATGAATCCTCATCACGGTCACGGTCAATGTCACCGTCACCGTCGTCATCACCATCACCATCACCATCACCATCACGGTCACGGTCACCGTCACGGTCACCGTCACCGTCACCGTCACCACCACCACCATCATCATCATCATCACCATCATCATCATCATCATCATCAATCATCAATCATCAATCATCAATCATCAATCATCATCATCATCATCATCATCATGGTGACGATAACTGCTCTTGTGATCCTCCTCCTTATCCTGCCTGCTCCGCCATACATCGTGTCCCCATTGGCTGGAAACGTCGCTACGATAGTAAGTACCATAAGAGCCAAGAATTTGCAAGGTTTTCACACAATCCCGAAAGAACGATGGCACGGCGAAGCTTCCTTGTGCTCAGTTTATCAAGCAGGCTACACGATGATTCATTTTACTTCAAGACCTCCTGAATAAAGCGTCATCTCCGCTGAGCCTATCCTTATAATTCTAAGTCTATATGTAAACAAATGTCATAAAATCAATATAAAATCATGTTGTCTCAATTTGTTCAATTTTTCTTCAACGCTCAGGGTCCGCCACAGCAAATGAATCTTTTGCGCAGTTTGCCATCTCAGCTGTCAGATTGACTCTGAGCTTTGTAAAGGCATCCATAGATGCCATAGCACCATTGTAGACTAACATACCTTGTTAACTCCCATTTTCACTTACTTTCCTCTTCTTCTCCTCTGGCACTTGATCGTTTTCATCCTGCAAAGCCAGGAAGTGTTCGATCCCTCCCGCTTTTGCACCATAGCCACGGAAATATGGCTCACAGCTGGTCCGACAGAGCTCCCAAGCCTCCTCACAAGCTTCGAGAATGGGCTCTGGCAAAGGGCCAGCTTTCCATGCAGCCAAGTTGGACACCAAATGGCTTTCTTTCGACACCCCAATGATGATGCCATCTCCTTTTCGCAGGTAACTGTGATGAATCAGCCACCGCAAAGCCACCTCGGCAATGCTGGTGCTTGGTTGGCTTGGTGCTTTGGAAGTTTCCGACACCACCACCCGAATTTTGTGCCCATCAACGTTGGTGGTGTTGTCGGAAACCAGCTTGGTTTCCGGGGCGACGGAAGGTGCTTCTCCGCATGCCTTCAGAAGGATCTCCAAGGCTTTGAACATTGGCTCTTTGGCATAACGCTTTCGGTAGATGTCAGTGCCAGCCTTGAAGGTTTTGCCAAAGGCTTGATCAAACTCCGAAGAAAAACGGCCAGTGGTCGCCCCAGTCACGTCTTCCATTTTGCTGTAGCGGCCTGACAGCAAACCTCCAGCCAATGGATTGTACATATACAACCGCAGACCAAAGTGGCGAGCCACTGGAACAATCTCTCGCTCCATGTCACGGGTGATCACATTGTACAAACCTTGATATACAGTGGGCAGCACCATGCCACGGTTCTTGCAGCGGTGCCAAATGTCTACCACAGCCCAGGCAGGATAATTTGACAATCCAAATTCCTTGATCTTACCATCCTTGTGGAGGATATTGATGCCATCCAGCGTGTCGTCAAGGTCGGTTTTGATGTCTGGGGCATGTAAATAAAACAAATCAATGCAGTCCACTCCCAATTTCTCCAAGCAGGTGTTGCACTGCTCAATGACTGATGCCTTTGTAAGGGACCACTGTGGAGAAGCCTTAGTCGCAAGGTGACAACGTTGGCTGAGGGATGGCAAGCTATCGAAAATCTGCCCCAAAATGGTTTCGGTGTCACCCTCGGGACAGGCATTCTGGTACATCCTGGCCGTGTCCACCATAGCAGTTCCTTCTGTAGTTTTTGTGACGCCGGAGCCAACGAAACTGCTCAAGAAACTCTGTGCTTGTGGAAGCTTCACCTGTCCCTCGGAGCCAAAGTTCATGGTTCCCAAAATAGGGACTGGAACCATCTTGCTGGCGGCTGGAGGTGTCCAGTTCACGGGCCAGTCTTATCTGAAAGCGGTTCCAAGAGTCTGTACACTGGGCTTTTGATTTTACAGTGCTTTACGAAATGGTACTTACATCCGTCTAGCACAAGCCACATAATCACATTACTTGTGTGGCCTTCTTGGCTTACGTTGGGTAAATGTTGTGCGATGGCATGAATGCGAGTTTCCTTTGCCGCAACTGCATGCGGAAACTGATGGGAAATAGGACCTAGGACAACATGAGAGACCTTCTTGTGTCGTAATGCAGCATCTCGATTCTTGAGCAAAACTAGTCGGGTCTACAAGCTTCCCTGCAATCAGAATAAATAAAATAAAATGCACTGAATAAGTTAATTTTTAATTTGAATGGAATATATATATATATATGTTTAATGGAATCCAAAACGGCATGATTCAGTGAGACTGAGACACATCTTCACGATGTATCCGATGCATGCTTGGAAGCCGTTCATCAAATGCGGAAAGCTTTGCAAAATCCGGTCGTTGATATTCACTAACAAACACGAACACCTTGGGAGCACTCTTGATCACACCTTCTTTTTCTCATCAGAGGCTGCTTTGGTCTCGCTTGGAATCAATGGGCGAGTGGCAACATGTAAAGTGCTGACTACAGTTTCATGAATGTTTCATGCTCATCTGCCACAGCCACTACCTTCTTTCATTCAACGTTTCACACAGCCAGTACTTTCACTGGCCGTGTCATGCCTTGGACCGCAAGGTGATCTCCCTACACATTTCTACAATTTGGCTGTCTGTGCGCCTGGGAAATCTGCCCGTCATTCCAAGTGACACGGTGCACTGATGGTCTTCCCAGCCACTCGTTCTGTCAGGCCTGGGGGACAACAAGCCATTCATCAGGTGCCAAACTACAAACTGCAGCAAACAGCCATTGATAGCTGTTGCGTAGCATTGCCTGCATTATCTTAGACTCTGAGAGTATGAGACAGTCAACTCAAGTTCAAAATCATATTTGCCTTCACCGGCGTAGGAGACAAGCGGAGAAACCTTCAACCACAATGCACTGGCACACGTGAAAGTCTGAAAACTTTCATGGACAACGGTGTTGTTCTTTCACTGTTTGAAGGAACCTGCCTTGTCAAAACAAGACCGGACATCATCGTCACTATCACTGTCATTGCCATCTCAGAAATTGGCGCCATCACAATCATTATCAGAAAACATCAGAAATACCATTGTATATTGAGATTATACTGTAATACCATCTTCTGCATGCTGCCAGAAGCTACTCAAATGACTCACAATGCGAGAAAAAAACGGCGCAAAGGCGCCTCCACAACGGCATTTGCATCTCCATCAATCTTGCCACCTGCCTTCACGCTGCTCATTGAACTCAAATTAAATCAACTATATTGAAGTATATTGAAGTATTCCAGCTAGGGTTGAATGGGCCCCCAATATTGGAACACTGTCGAGCTATAAAAATTGTTTGAAGGTCAGGTAAGCTCAGCGCCTTTTCCACCCACTTGCGGCACAACAGGTTCACCATGCTTCTTGCACTGTCGGGACCTTGGAGCAAAACCATTTGGCACCTAATTTCCAAAGTTTGTTCATTTATGTTCGGTTCCAATGCATTGGGTATAGGCTGGGTCTTTCGCACAACAAAACCTATTGAACTATTCCAAACGCTGCTGTGAATCAGGTCCCTGACTGTCTGATGCTGTCCCTGGTGCATTTTTCACCGGGGCAAACTCTTCCTCTCGGAAGGTCTCCAAGATGGCCTGGGCGCCCTCTATGGTGAGCTGGTCACTGACAACATCTGACAAACAGCAAACTCAGCATCTTATCATATCTTATCCACCAAGAACGTGCCTGTCTTGCCCAAGATCACGGTATGAGTAACTTAATTATTGAACATATCTTGATATTCTTGATGATAGAACCCATTCTACGGCTTCCTTGTGAGATTTCAGGCTACCTTATTCTGTAAACTTATTCTCATCCTCAGCACCACTGGGCTGCCCGTCAATCCGGCTGCTCATTGGGAACACATCGAAAATGAATGCTTCCAATTTCACACCTCAGGCATTCCAGTAGGGAAGGATGAAATCCTGTGACATGGCATGATGATCGACCTTCACCATGTGGCCCACCTGTGCAAGTCTGACTCTTTTTGTACATGCAGTGCTGGTTTCGGAAGATTATAGAAGATTTGGGAATAAATGGGAACAGTGAACAGTGAACAGTGAAGCAACAACCAACGCCTCATTGCAACATGTTTGACGATTAAAGTGTGACAAACCTCGAACTCAACCCCAATATGATCCAATATGTGGTCAATGCTCTTTCTGTGCATCGGACCATTGTTGCTCTCAGGCTTCACGGGTTTGCCGTCTTCTCCTGCGTATGGAATCCTCAGATCAAGTTCAAGCAAAGTCGAAGCCCTAGTCCCATCCAGTGTTTCTAATTTCTCTTGGTGGGGCCTAAAGCCTCCCCAATCGCAATGGGAAAACCTATTCGGGGCCCCATAATTGGCTCACAAAAATTAGCAAACAAGAACATAATAAGTATACGATACAGTATACTGTGTACATGTTAATGCTTTAGAATCCAACATCTGCAGTAACTTGCCACTGTTTCATGTGCTGTTCATAAAATAACTTGCAGTTGTCTGTGTACACTGCTGCAGCTGGGGAACTTTTTGTGAGCCAAGTGGAACATGGTGGACATCTTTGGCACCACCACCTGGGCTGACTATTGAACCCGACATCACCTGACTGAAAGATGCCGAAGCAATCAGAAATTCCGTTGAGATTGAAATTCCAAGGGGCTTGAACCTGCAAATTATACCAATTGCTTTTAATTGTATCTTTATATATATTCAATGATTGAGAGATCACTAGCCATGAGCAAAGGCTATGGCGCCTTTAGATGAGGGACAGCCTTTCGACTCTTCAGACTCCAAATCGCACTTCCCAACCACCCAAGCCACATTGCCCAAGCGGGTTATTTGCGCTTGGAAGCTGCTCAGGCCCCGACTTCTGTCAAGAAGTCCACGGAGAAAAAGTGATTGCAAATGTTGCCAGCCTTGGATGACGGTTCCAAGCGACTCGGGATAAGCCAAGCTCCGAATTTGATCAGCCATGTGAAGCCTAACTGACTGCGTTTTTTGGCTCTTTTTGGTTGATATGGAGCTGAGGTACATGTCAACACGTTGACTCTCTCTCTCTCTCTCTCTATCGCCCGCATGTTGACTGTTTGGAATTGTTGACACATGCCTGGACACAAATAAACATAAATAAACCCTCGGAACATCTCTGGACTGCTGAGGGCCATGGCGCCAAAAACAAGTCTTCCATTGGAATCGCGCAGGGTCTTCCGAGCATCGTCTAGTTCACCTGTCATGGGAAGCTCGATGTCGAGGACTTTGGCTGCGGGTTCACGACATGTTTCCCTTGGACAGATTTGGACAGATTTGGACAGAGTGATCGTCATGAGGGAAACAAAGTTGGTATGTACGGTATGCGGAGGTCTTTTCATTCTGCGAACTTTGAAGTCAAAGACTGTGCTGTGATGTCTTTTATATACACTGGACCGATTGATGGGCTCTCCTCTTGTGCACAAAAGACCTCAACACTTGCTGCAAAGAACGGTCACTCCAGAAGGACCACAAGCACGGGAGGCAAGAGTCAGCAAGCAGTTCGAAAGCCATGCGCATGTGCAGAGATCCAACCTTCATGTTCGTCCTAAAACGAAAGTAGACTCGAAGCCTAGAAAAGCATCACTTCAAGTGACGACATGTCATGAAAATGTCATGAATCTGGCCAGATGCACTGTACTCCACCACGCTTGGCCGACCACCCTTCTTTGCCATTACTCCCACTTTCTCCTCAGGTGAAGCTTTCCAAACCTTAGGAGGGGTGAATGAACCAACACCAACGGTTTGAATACCGTTGATGTCAACGAAAGCGTGCAAAGGGCTGGCACAGGAGCTTTGAAGATTCAAGCCTGGGGTCCAAACGCACTTGTTTCCGCAGTCTGCATTCTTCGACAGACAGTACCTCTCGCATATCTGCATCCCCAAATCAAGCCCAAGAGAAGTTCACATAGCGCGCCATTTTTCGCAGTTTTATCTCTAACAGCACAGATATGAAGTTGACCACGTCATGATTTGCTTGCTGATTTCAACCCTTCTGAAGATCATCATCAGGCCTGTTGCCTACCGTGACTGGTTGCAATATCTTTGCATTCTGGGAAACCCAACCCGACAAAACGAGGATCTGCTGGTCTGCAAAGAGGATTGTCAACTGAGAAAACATGGAGGCTCTTCACCTCACTCGCAGAGGAAGCTCTTGAAGCCGACCTACATCCACAGTTCATCCCGCTCAAGGATCCGACCCCAGTGGAGAGGAGTTTGTCCAAACAGCCAGACTTCTTTAAGGCCTTGCCCCACCACACTGCCCGCATCGTCATGCCGGCAAGGGTTGCCAATGGTTGCCAGCTGGGGATACTGGGTTGTACAAAAAATGGGTGAGACATGGTGAGACACTGTCGTCAACTTCAACCAATAATCACGAGATAATAGGATATGATGAGGGGATGATTTCAGATATTTCTGGATGACTCAGCCTGTGCTCCTGGCCGGATACACCCCCCCGTTGCCATAAGGGTTGCAAGCTATACTCCCTGGAGACCTGGACATGTTCAGGAGCGGCTTGGAAGAATTTGGAGCATCGAGGTGCCGTGCTCTTCACTCAGTCTCCACTTCACAACGAGAATAAGAGCCGAGCTCCAAGATGATTTTCCCCTCAGGGGTCAGGCAGGGCATGGTGCCCTGCTCAAAGAACCAAACCTGAGATTCATCTGAGAGGCAATTGTTCTTAGCGTCTGTACTCAGGCAAACAAAATGACCAAAACTATGTATGGCCACTGAATTTCAACAGACACCATAAAGCAAACACCACAGTTGCGGACACACCACCCCACTCACACAAACTGGGTATTAAGCGCGCAAAGTCCTGAATTTATGGTTGGATGAAAATTCTCTTACCGGATGTGAGAGCTTCCTCCATAGAAAATAGTTTCCAACAAAAAGACAAATATAGAAACAGTTGCACTGATTTGATTCTTAGTTTGGTGATACCTGGTGCGTCTAGTAGTTGCACAATGGCACCAGGAATTTTCAATAATCATGGAAAGTCAAGATGCTATAGGCTACTGGCAACTTCCGACTGCAGATCTGTCTCTTCCACCACTCAGGTGCCAACATTTTCCTTTGTCATGCCAAAGTAGCTGTGCCTGGGAGAACTGACACTTGAAGTCAAACATGCCAGGTCCGCTGTGCACTGGATGTCAAAGACTGCAAACAAGCGTAACAAGCATTGGCACCTTCGCCTTAACACGTTTCTTTGAAGTGGCTGGTGGTTTTTATATGGTTCCATCCCCAGAGTGGAAAAACAGTATCGGAATATTGGGGATCATCAATCATCCCAGGTACAAATAGTAAAAAAAAACATAAAAATCAAACTACCAATCACTTACAGTGGCAGTTCATGCTCATCTCAGTCATCAGCGCTTCAGATTCTACCAGCAATATCAGTCCCTGGCTGCTCAAAGAAGTCCACGGTTTGCTTGTGCGTCATGGGGCCTTTGGTCAGCGCCATTATCTCCATCACTGTGCATCATTTTATCATGCGGACATCATAAAAATGGACTCCGAGGCATCTGAAATTTCACGCCGTGAAGTCTTGAACCAACGGCACCCAATGGCAACTGCACTATCAATATATATCAATATATATATATATATATCACAATATATATCAATATATATCAATATATATGTATACAAAAATATATTATATCAATATATATCAATATATATCAATATATATCAATATAAATCAATATATATGTATATAAAAATATATTATATCAATATATATCAATATATATATCAATATATATCAATATATATCAATATATATCAACATATATATCAATATATATCAATATATATATATATATATATCAATATATATATATATATATATATATAAAAATATAATATATAAATATATATATATATAAATATATATATATATATATATATATATCAATATATATATA
>Ga0126342_10016562_pt1 | contig 12837 bp, 19 predicted proteins | sample Cyp1metagenome_FD_92528 | JGI IMG/M metagenome (GOLD analysis project Ga0126342, IMG submission 92528) | Coral microbial communities from Lord Howe Island, Old Settlement Bay, Australia - Cyphastrea 1 metagenome | ecosystem: Host-associated > Invertebrates > Cnidaria > Coral ...
ATGTACTATGTATTGTGCATTATACATTATACATTTTACATTATATATTATATATTATATAATATAAAATATTATATATTATATATTATTTATTATATTATATATTATATTATATATTATATATTATATATTATATACTATATATTATATATTATATTCATTATATTTATTAAATATTATGTATTGTGTTTTATTTTTAATGTATTTTACATTTTACATCATATATTATAAATTACAGATCATTTTTTTTTAGAATATATTGTATATGATAAATTATTGTATATTATATATTACTTTTTTGCATTGTATATTATATATACCATGTATGTATATATATATATGTATATATATATATATACATATTTGGATGGATGGATGGATGGATGGATGGATGGATATATTTTTAGCTTCGGGAAGAATGGGAAACTCGTTAATGGGGAATCATGTGGGACTACTAGGGAACGCCACCCGCTTTATTTGGATTTTAGCCAAGCACACCCATATATTTGAGCCGGTTAGGGGTTGGCTTGGTTTAGCATTTTATCCCGCTAAACGTTAAACTTTTAGCAGGGGTTCAGCCATGTGCCAAGTAAAATGACAAATGGATCATCCTGCAAGTTAATAGGTATTTGAGGCTGCAGTTTCACTTACATATATCTATATATATATATATACATAAATACTGGATACTGGATATCTTTCACCGTAGTTATAGAGGCTATATCCTAACAATTTGTGGGGGCAACCCCGTTATTATTTCTATATAGACATGTTTTTTCATCCCAACTCCACCCCAAAGTACAAATGGGTAATCATGGATAAGCGTTCAGGTCCTATCCTGGCTAGACCATGACCATTCAAAGTACTTGAACTTGTACTAATATGAACATCTCAAATCCCTCGAAATATGAACAGTCACCTTGTGAAGTTTTTATTCTTGCGCAGATTTGAATTGTCATAAAAACCCGAGGGTCCCCATATTTTTCGTCTGACTTTGGCCTGTTTTTTGTATTAAAAACAAGAAGAGAAATGTGGCTCCATCTTCCCCACAAAAGACATCAAGCAATACATCTGCCAACGTTCTCCCATATTTCCCGGTATCATGTTTTCCCATATGTCTTTCATCTTTTCCAATAGGATTTCCCCACAATTTCCAAGGACTTCCCCAGAATTTCCCTGGATTTCCCCCGGATTTCCCCCGGATTTCCCACCGTCCACCGAGGCTGGGAGGCGCGCCGCAACGCGGAGAAGGCGCTGAAGCGCACCGGCGGCTGCGCGTCGTGGCGTGGCGAACTGTGGCGAAGTGTGCTGGGGATGGTCTCATGATGTACCAGCTATTGAAAATGACCATTTATAGTTTGATTTACCCATAAACAATTGTGATGTTCCATAGTTATGTTAGTTTACCAGAGGGTAATAATGGTTGGAAAGTGGTTAATAATGGTTAGAAAGGGTTCATCATGGCTTCAAAATGGGTTGATCATGGGTATCATGATGCTTGATTTATAATTGAAATAATGGTTATCATGATTAATAATGGTCAAATAATGATTTATATTTGAAACATAGTAATAATTGAGGATAAAATCATGAGCAATAATTGACAATGGGGAGGTATTTTTTTGCTTCCATGAGCAATGAAGTCCAAGACTGCGCTCAACAATGGGGAGGCAATGGGATATACAATCATTATGTAAATCATTGATACACTGGTTAATCACGAGTTATATACAGAATTATTTAGCCAACAAAAACCAGGAAATCATGGAATAAACAGCAAAATCAGGAAACACCTACATACCTACCTACCTACCTACCTAACCTGACCTGACCTAACCTAACCTAACCTAACCTAACCTCCGAACCGAACCGAACCGAACCGAACCTACCTACCTACTTACCTGCATACATCCATACATCCATCCATCCTTGCTTACTGACTTACATACACACATACACACACATACACATACACATACACATACACATACACATACACATACACATATGATATGTATGTTAATATGTCAATATTTAGTTGTATTTATATTCATATAATTCTGTTCATTTATATCTACTTATGTATGATTAGCAACCAAAACGGGCATTCGACCAACACATATGGGACTATAATGAGGATAGAATGTCTAACACTTGGTGCATCATGGGGATGTAATTTTTGGTATCTAATAAAGATGATTATAGCGGAGTATCACCACCAATCTCAGGAAAGTTTGCTATATGCAAATCATGGGGGATTAGATGAATGTGGATGAATGTGATATGCATGTGATACCCTCTGTAAACTAACATAACTATGGAAAATCACAATCTTTAATAGGTAAATCAACTATAAATGGGCCATTTTCAATAGCTATGTTAAATTACCAGAGGGTATACCACCAGATTTATATGATGGTCTATGGCTTCATCAATGACTCTACGGGATGTACTTGGGATATACTTTGATACAATTAGATATGATTTAAACACATCATGGGGGGTACGACCAATAAGAAAGGGACAGCAATAATATATAGAAAGGGATATTTATGGCCCGGATTTCTTTTCAATCCCTGAATCACGGATGTTGTGGGGAACTCACTGGGCATCCGTGCTGAAACATGGCCAGCTGGGAAATCCCCGAACTCTTGTAACTGTGGCTTTCAATGGGACATCAAATACCTAAAAACGGTGGATTTTCCAGCAAACCAGATTGGAGTACTAGAGAGTGTTATAATGGGAATATGACATACCCTCTGGTAAACTCACATAGCTATAGAAAATCACCATTTTGAATAGGTAAATCAACTATAAATGGGATATTTTCAATAGCTATGTTAAATTACCAGAGGGTATAGCCAACAAAGTGATAGTGGGTCTCCAGGTGAGTTTTTTCACGATCTCATTGCTTGCGACGTCACCGAAAAATGATGGGAATTGGAGTGGGGTTTTGCTATCCCAAAATGGCACTATGAATTGGGATTTACCCTCTGGTAAACGTTTACATACCTATGGAAAATCAGCATTTTCAATGGGTAAATCCACTATTTCTATGTGCCATTCTCAATAGCTATGTAAGAAATTACCAGAGGGTAACCAACAAACACAACAGATTCTACAGGATACAATGGGATATCAGAGCAACTTGATTGGAAGGTGTTGGTGTCGCTGAAAATGGAGGATCCTCCGATCCTGGTACGTCAAATAGGGAACATGATGAACTAGCGGATTTTGGGGTACCCAATTGTTAGGCAAGTGGTTTTATGGTTTCAATGGTTTCATCTTCAGAAACCAAGCCCCATAAAGAGCCCATAAAAAGCGCCATAGCGGGGTAAAGAGGCGAAGATCAAACAAGGGGTAATGAATCTGGGTCAAGCTTGGGTGAATAGTTTAGCAAACTTTTGAATCTTTTTGCACATGGGGATACAGAAAAGTTCACCAAGCTGACAATTTGAAGTTCTGTAGGGTATCTAAGATTGTCCATGACATGATCTAGGTGCAGTGTATATGAGTGATTTTACAACACAACATGGTGTACCATAAAGAGCCTCCCACTTGGTTGTGTCTGAAAATTATTCTTTTCACCAACAAACCAGGGGGTAAAAAAACAAGCATGATATGCTGCTGCACTGCAAGATAGTGGGATATATATATATATGTACTGTATATACTATGTGTGTATGTGTATATATATATATATATATCTATACAGTAAGATGAGATGGATTTGTATGAGCATTGGAGGATACCGTAGATACCCGCAAAATGTCCGCTTTGCTGGAACATATCAATATTAAACATAGGAGTTGGGTTTTTTCATACATTTTCAGACAAACCCAGTTTCTTGGAGATTTATGGCTTGATTTGAACCCAAGTGACTTGATCCTAGTACAATGCCAGAGTTGGCCAAAGGGAACATATATATATAATATGAATATACACAGGAACCCCCTAGGTATATTTGGGGGGTGACGATCATGGGTTTCCTGATGAAGCATTCCCTTAAACTAATCCATTGATATATATATAATCATATATATATATATAATCACACATATATATAATCATATATATATAATCATATATATATATATAATCATATATATATATAATCATATATATATATATAATCATATATATATAATCATATATATAATCATATATATATATAATCATATATATATATATATGCATAGACTCTCCTCCATGCCAGATTTCGAGAAGAGGGATGCACAACCTTAGCAGACCAAGGTATGATGAAAGCTAGCATCGCCGGCCGCGGCAAGGGCGGTCACCAAGGTGAGCGTCATGTTTTCGGAGCTATGCGGGGTCGAATCGAATTGACGTAAAGAGAATTGGAGAAACTTCCCCAGGTTTTGTTTCTATGTGTAGAAATCTCCCCTTAAATCAATTTGAAAGGCATTATCTTTGGAAGTGTGAGGAAATCTCTGTGTTTCTTAGTGAGACCATCGTACTTCTGGATGTTGTATAGCGATGTCAAATATACAATAAAAAAAGGGGGGAAACATGAGGCATGGCATCGAATTCCGAAATTTGCTACAAATCGGTCATATCCCCCACTTATTTGCTGGCGACACTCCATTTCTGGTTGGTTTTACCCCCTGCCTGGTGCCTGGTGATTCTTCAACTATTCCAAGCCCACATATGTTCGATGTTGGACCTTTTTGGTCTGGATGAGTTTCAACAGTCGCATCCAATGGAGGTTTCTACCTTCACAAAGGCACCAAGCACCCTTATCCACAATGTATTTCCAATGTTTAAACACAAACAGTGTCAAAACAACGAAACAACATTAGAATCGAGCTTCAAACAGGAAACAACACCGTAATTTGCAATGTTTTGTGCTCACCTTTCCAAAACGTTGGCATTTCAATGTTTTGTGCATACCTCCCGTTGTTCGTTTATGTTGTTTCCATGTGGAAACCCTCCAGCCTTATTCATACTGGGTGCCGGGGTTAAGTCATTGCATCGCTGTTAAGTCGTAGCGGATCAGCGTTTGCCTCGCAGAACTGCATGTTCGGAAGCATGATATAACATGTTGAACAGAAAAAACACACCATCCATCGTTTTGTCATGTGTGAAACAGCTCAGTGTTGATTTAACCAGGGACGTAACAGCTTGATCTCTGGGTTTGCTGATCCGTTGGCGGTTGCAAATACTGTTGGCCATCTCCGATCTCCACCAGCGTTGGATGAGCCCTTGGTCCCACTTTCTCACAGTATTTGTTTGCCAAACAGGCCTGAATCATAAGCTGAGACCATGCCGCAGAGCCTTCACGGCATCACAGGTGCATCATATATGTATATATAGATGTATATTAATATTTATGTATGCATATCTGCATATATGGATACACATATACATAAAGACTGCATATATGCATGTGCGTATGATGATGTATGTATATGTAGTCACATACATATACATCATACACACATATATAACCATGCAACCAAGAGCCGGCAGGTTGCAACGGACGGCCCTCTTTTACGTCCTACGCGCGCGTTCCCTGCGAGCGCTTGACGGCCGTTTTGCCAGGACGTGGGCTCAGACGAGGTGGGGATGACCAACTGGTGATGCCATGGTCTTGGGAAGAAAAACACATTTACCCTCTGGTTATGACTAACATAGCCCTGGTATAGATGGCCCATAGAAATAGATGGTTTACCTATTAAAAATGGTGATTTTCCATGGCCATGTTAAATAACCAGAGGGTAAATTTAGATCATGATCATGATGAGGAAAATGGTGATTTAACCATTATAAATGGTGATTTAATGGTGATTATATGGTTGAAGAATGGGTAAACAATGGTGAATAATGGGATGATATGGGATTTACCCTATTATCAACCTTAACCTTATCAAACCTATATTGATGATGATATTGTCCGAATCATCTATGTTTGATAATGATGATATTGTCCGAATTATCTTGATGATTCTTACTAAGTGTTGTTATCGTCTTATCATCATATAAGCGTGCCATGTTAACTACCATGATAATAATAATAATTATGTATTTTTACATATGTTTGGTTTCCTGTCTGATAATTATATGATTTAAGTCGGTCGTAATATACTTTCCGTAAGTCGTTGGCTAATATTGATATTCATTATTGAAGCATGATATCATTTTTATTGTTGATGGTGGTTAACTAATACTTCAATAATAAAGTTAAACTGCATCAACAATAGACATACCATGCTAATGGATGTATGCTAAAGGTAAATTTGGGTTTACTATTGTTCTTGACGACCATAGTTTTCATCTGGGTAACCATTGTTTATGTTTTAGCCCGGAATTGATTCATTGTTTACCCACAAAATTGGCAGGTCAGTTTTAGTGATTTTGCATTTAACTGGACTATTGGTTGATATACTTACCCCAACTATTGAATGGTTAAATGTTAAAACGATCAATTTTCCAAGTCCTTTTTGGTACCCCTTTTCTGAGCAATACTATTGGGGTGGGCATTCGTTTAAAGCAGGAGATAACCTTGGGATAAAACCAAGCTTGTGGTTCTGGGTTCCGTTTTTTTTTTACCGAAGATGGAGTTCCCCAGGAATGTTATCAGGATATCACCAGCAACAATGGGCTTGTCGCAGAGTTCCAGTCGTTCTAAACGGGGGTCAAACTCGGTTGGAACTTGGGAGCTGCAGACGGGCTCATTGGAAGCCAATGAAACCATTCAATTTCGTTTGTTGCTTAGTTGAAATCGTTGCATAGCATTTTTGTTTGTTTCAGTCGACCCAAATACATCTAAAAACCTGTGGAAAATCATTCATTTACCCTACGGTAATCAAATGTGACAATGGAAAATCCACCATTTGTAGATGATCTTCCAAGCTATACTGTAAACCTCCATTGTTTTGGGGATTTCCCAGCGGTCCGCCACGTTTCGTGAGATCGAAAAAATGGGATCCATCTATGTGGAGAGACACGTTTTTTTCGACCCATTCGATCCTCCAGTAAACCATGGAACATCAGCATTCTCAAGAGGAAAATCATCGAGAAATGGGCCATTTTCCGTAGCTATGTGAAGTTACTGGAGAGTCTCGTATATTCACCAACCAAGATCAAGAAAAATAGTGATTTCGCAGCCTGTGTTTGGTGCCAAAATTCGCGACAGCTCAATGTTTGGCAATCTGGTACAGTGGAACATGATCTCAACCCTGGTGATTTTCGCTCTAGTTGTGTTTTTTCCCCGTCAGGCAGTCCCCCGACTGCGGTGGTCCTATGGATAAGGGGCAGTGGATCGGGTATATGGATGTTTCTCAACCTTTAACAGACTGCCCCACAAGACAGACCAACCTTTGTGATGCGGCAAAGCCCGTAAACCCCTGATTAGGGATAGTTTATGATAGCTCTAAACTCAAATTTTGTGGTGTTATGGCTTTGGCTTTACATCATGACTTATTTCCAGAAGTTTGAACAACGATGAACTTGGTGCTTTTCGCACCTTGCCATCCCCCCAAACCCGGCTAGCCCTTCGGTCCGGCGAGGTCCGGTGATGCGAGATCCGGGTCCACGCGAGGTCCGTCGTGGGGTTTGTACCTTGGAACTGCGACGAAGTCCGCCGATCGCCGAGGGAACTCTGAGCTCCTAGGGGCAGCCATGGCAGCGATGCCGCCAAGACACATCCTGCTTGACGGGGAAAAGAAGCACAGGCGCTGGGAGGATTCAAGACTTGGGGGACCACAAGACCAAAGACCATGTTGGCTTGCAGCTTTTTGGGTGGAGGTCATTTCCAATCCGTTGCAGATGAAATCCATCATTCTTAATGCCACACTTGACTAAAGTCAAATCCATATTTTTCTTGCTGCAATCAGCTCAAATCCGAATCAATCAGCCTTGGCAAATTCCACGTATTGTATATTCCATTCCAAATTCCAATTCTTCAAAGTTTCATCAAGTTCTACTCCAATTTTCCAAAACCTCGAATTCTCGAAATTTGAATGTTCAGTCCCAATTTTTTCAGAGGTACCCTCTGGCAATCAAACGTGGCGGACCGCTGGGAAATCCCCAAAACAATGGAGGTTTACAGTATAGCTTGGAAGATCATCTACAAATGGTGGATTTTCCATTGTCACATTTGATTACCGTAGGGTAAATTAATGATTTTCCACAGTTTTTAGATGTATTTGGGTATGGATCCACTGAAACAAACAAAAATATTATGCAACGATTTTAACCTAGTTGGTGGTTTCAAACATGAATTTTATTTTCCATTTCATATATGGGTTGTCATCCCTCCCATTGACTTTCATAGTTTTCAAGATGGGCACATCACCACCAACCAGGTGCCATGAAAATTCCCATTAGATCCTATTAAACCACCATTAAATGCCATTAAACCACCATTAAATCACCATTAAATCACCATGAAAGGAATGGTTTCATTGGCTTCCAATGAGCCCGGTACTGAGGCCTTGGCCTCATCCTCCTGGCGTGGCACCAACCTGCGCTGGATGCCTTTGTCAACACAGTCACGCTGGGAAGGCGAAGATCGGCGGCCGGGTGAAACACATCGGGGGTTTCCATAAATGGGGTACCCCAATAGCTGGATGGTTTATTTCATGGAAAATCCATGAAAATCCATCTATAAATGGATGGATGATTTCGGGGTAGCCCTATTTTAGGAAACATACAAGTAAACATCCAGTAGCGTAGCATCAAGTATGTGTGCAAGGGAACGTTGTTCACCCCCATCCCACCCCTACATGTGCACGCCATCCACGAGGTGCTCTCACCCAAAACATGAAAACACACTATAACAAAATCAGAAGAAAACATGAACAACAAATGCATTGAAAAGGAAGACATTTGTCAAATTTAGAAAATAATGGTAGCACTGTAGCACTATGAAATAACAATAACATGCATTCACAAAGGCTAACGATAGCAAAACTGAAGTCGCATAAAAAAATCAACATATCAGATCCTAGTTTGTCACCCAATGTGGATTGGTGGTACTTTCGCACTTCAGTGGTTTCATTTAGTTTGCTCAAAATCTGTCAAATTGGATCTCAAGCTGAAACTGTTGGTTTGCAAATATCCAAAACATTCCAAAATCTTTAATTTCCGTGTAATTCATCTTTCTTCCCTTGAACTGTCAAAGTTCACAGTATATGTCATTTATACTGTACTATATATATATATATAAATATGTCATCAAGGATGTGGACCCCACTTGTAGGATCATTCGGTAACGGGGAGAAGGGGATACGAAGAACACATTTCCAGCACCTGAGTGTTTCTTGAAAGGGGCCTGGTTACCTGGCAGGAAAGCCATGCTTTGTAGGGTGTCCTTATGGGATCTGCTAGGAGCTGCTACACTGCCCTCAATGCGCGGGCCTGGGACCCTATGGTAGCAGCCTTGTGAAGCTTGAGCGTGGGAAAAGTGACCAAGAAACGCACGAGTTAATGGACCTTGGTGTGGTAAACCCTGAACAAACTCATATGATCTATCTGTTTGTTTACCTGTTTACCTGGTTGTATACCTTGTATTGTGCCTTGGTTTTGCAGATCAAAACTTTCTTACCAGTTTTTTTTCAAATAGACCTTGCGGCTCCTGGGATTTGTTTTTTTGTTTATCACAGCACAAAAAAGTCACCACTGGGCATACTACTCTTTCAGATCAATGGGATCAAAGGTAGGCTAGACACTTGTTGATTACAAAATGAACAGTGAGCAGTAGCTTCCGAATCCTAGGGCAGCCAGGTCCATTAGATAGTGCAGTATAGGTAATATTGTCAGTTATATAGGCAGAAATGGTTGCACACTGCTGCGTTGAAGGCCGTGAGGGAATGCTCAGTGTTTCATAGGCATACGGCCAGGGTTTCTTGTAACGATTCGCCATGAAACTGGAAGGTCTATATATATATAATATGTATGGAGATTTTCTAAAATGGGGGTACCCCCAAATCATCCATTTATAGATGGATTTTCCATGATTTTTCTTTATAAACCATCCAGCTATTGGGGTACCCCCATTTATGGAAACCCCCATATTGGAATACAGTAGATGGTCATGTCTGAAAATGTCTGAAAATCTTCTTGGCTACCCCCAACCACTATTTATTTTTTTGGCACCAATGTTTTAGGAACCCCATATATATATATATGTATATATATATACACATGAGTATTTTCACAAAATTATTGTCATGCTAATTTAGTCTTGCTTCGCCGTGGCTTGCTGAGAGGTGTGAAAAGCCTTCATTACCCATAGGGGACGACCCTATACCGATACCCCTGTTTTGCATGAGTCACCTCAAAGTCTGAGAATGCAGAAATCCGCACTACCGATGGGGGACGACCCTGATTTGCACATGGCGTGAACATGAACAAGTATGTCCGCTATTCGTATATATATATAATATCTATATGTATAATACATATACATATATCATGTATATCCCCAACTTCCAGCAACCACGCAACACACTAGGAAGGCCCAAAGAAGGCAACACCGCAGGCGGGGAACCGCAGGTGTGTCTTCATTTATTTTCTTGATTTCCATCCCCACTGGGAGAGATCAAAGCCACCTGCTTGCAGAAACAAATCATGTATGTGTGTATGTACGTACACAAACACACACGCACATATATATATATATATATACACATGCATGATGTGATTAAGATGATTCAGATGATTAAGATGATTAAGATGATTAAGATGATTAAGTATGTAGTGTACGTAGTCAAATGTACATGTACATGTGATGTGTGTATTTTCGGCCAATCGGGATTCAACCAGGGCCAGACTTGGCGAATCCACGGTGCAGGAGCCGTGGAAACCCTTGGTCTTCAAGATGCCACAAAAGAAGCAGGCGGATGGTGATGGATTTGCAGAGGTGGGTCCGGAGAAATGCACTAATTTATTGCAGGGGAAGATCATGATATTAGGTGAACTATCTATTGTATGATACTACTGCTTTTCATACCTGTAATAGTATGATATAGTAATATAGTATCAGGTAAATCACACCCTTCGTATTATGGGGATTTGTTGCAAACATATTCATCCTTCGGGTTGAGGACAATCATGGGATAACATGGGATAGGTCGATTATGGACTGACCTATGACCTGGTTAAACTTGAGTCTTGAATGCTGATTAGTATGATGAACTGTCCAAACGTGACCGATTTTTTCAGGTTGATGCATTCATGTGACTGTAGTATTGTCAGATGTTTATCGACGTAGTATCATCATATAAACCATAGTGAACATTTTGGAAGCGGGTAATTGCAATAGTATAAATGGAATATCCCCACTTCTATGTGGGTTAATGTGAGTTATACAATATTAATGGATTCTGAATGGGTTGTCTCTCGCAAAAATGGGATGAACACGAAAAGTCAACAGAACCTGTGGTCCCCTAGGCCTTCAGTTTCGACCCACGCACACATATTTATGGACCAGTACAGGATGGGGCCCCCGTTCCAGCTCGCGTTCAGTTGCCTTTCAGAAAAGTGGCTGAATTCTATGGTTTATGGTAGATATAAGATGATATAACGGACTAGTTACAGTAATGGGCATTATTTCATGGTTTATAAACCAACTTATAGCTGGGCCATCCTGCATCATGATATAAAGCATAGCAGGTAAAAGCACGGTGGTTCTGTCGCTGGTCAGGAGCAAATCGACCCATTCAACACAGGTGGGTAGATCGCATATGAATCTGAAAGGGTCTGTCCCTATATATAGGGGAATAGCCGAATTAGTAGCAATTAATGTGGAAAAATGATGGTAACACTATTATATAACTATATATATATATTCTAGAGAACTCCGTTTGAGGATAGACACAACAAGAACACAATCCTGTTCCCTTTCTGCAGCCACGCCGCAGCCGCGAACATTGGAACCCGGCGACGATGATTTCACCATGTTGGGGTGGCCCAGATGGGCTATGGAAGAGGGCCTGAACCCCAAAATCCACAATGCTGGCACAGAATACAAATGGCATCGCCCACAGCAACAATGGGGTAAAATTTGGGATTTCACCGGAGTTTTCGGGCGCGATTTATGATACTGTAGTTAAAAACCATCAGTGTAGGAACCTGGAAAATTCCCTCTGACCGGCCTTGAGATTGGTGACTTTTCCGGGAGGGTCCTACACTGGAGGATCATCCTACGGTAACTAGTCTGCTTAATGAGTCCCCCAAACTTCAATTTACCCTCTGGTAATTTAACATAGCTATTGAAAATGGCTCATTAACAGTTGATTTACCTATTCCAAATGGTGATTTTACATAGCTATGTTAGTTTACCAGAGGGTATGGGGTACAATTTACGGGAAAATCCCACTTACTAACCAGCTCCAAGGGGTTAAGACTACTGGGAAATCCGTCCTCGGGGATCCTCGAAGACCTTGCAGTGTAAACAACCAAGGATTCATATGGCACCATGTTCATCAACTGGAGAGTAATGGATAATTCATCTTGTTGAAGTTACCCGGCAAGAGAACGTAGCAATTGAACACATCCACTAAATTTACCCTCTGGTAATTTCTTAGATAGCTATAAAAAATGGCCCAGTCGAAATGGTCGATTTACCCATCGCATGGTGATTTTCCATTTTCCAATGGGCTATATACCTCGCCTGGTTGAGGCGACCCCCAAGATCCATTGGTTGATCATTATTTTTCTTCCAATATGTACATATATATATACATATGTATATATATATATAGACTTTCTTGTAGAAATTTAGGCAGAGTGTCACGATGTTAACCTCAGCGGTTGTTTACTCTAGTGGCTTTTCAGTGTTCAAATCTCTGTATGCCCCCACCGGTTTGTTCC
>Ga0126342_10016563_pt1 | contig 12837 bp, 5 predicted proteins | sample Cyp1metagenome_FD_92528 | JGI IMG/M metagenome (GOLD analysis project Ga0126342, IMG submission 92528) | Coral microbial communities from Lord Howe Island, Old Settlement Bay, Australia - Cyphastrea 1 metagenome | ecosystem: Host-associated > Invertebrates > Cnidaria > Coral ...
CGTAAAGGGTACTCCTGGTGGAGCTCGATCACCTAGGTCAACATGTGATGGTCCTGCCCAAGTGGACTCCACAAATTCTTTGGTGATCAAAAGCCCTTCATGAGGTGTGGCAGGGGCACCAACTGCATTTCTCAGCTGAATCCGACGTTTGGGCTGTTTCGGAGTATACTGGGAAATTATTTGATGCACTGCAAAGCTGTCATGATGTTGTGCTGCCTGTTGCACAGAACTCAGAAGGTCATAAAAACGTTGCTGCTTCAGGAGTTTCGTATGTTGTTTGTGCGTCCGGTTCAGAGCTGCATATCTGCTGCGACACTTCCAAACATGAAACAGAGCCTGAAGAGTCAACGCACGGGTTTGCATGACTTGTCTGTGGTAAAACCATTTTTCTTGGATCAAGGCAGCATGGTGATCTTGTGCAGACTTTGGAGCTCGATGCTTCTGTGGATAAAACTCATGAAAGCACGGCCCAAGGGTCTCATGAAAAACCTGAACCGGGTCTGTTGGTGGAGTAGGCTGGCTGCACAAGTCCTGGAGCAGGTGTCCAGTAGCCTGCAACATGTGGTCCCATTGAGGAGCACCAGTGCGCCAGTCCAGTCTGCACCTTTGCCGCTGGAAGTATGTGAAACCTGAAAATCCTGGGGATGATCGGTAAGAAAAGTGAAACTTTTTGACACTGCACATCAAAGGGATATGGGTCGCTCCAGAAAAAGGGATGATATCTGCACTGGTGAGTTGTTTGACATCCCTAGCCAAACCATCAGCTTCTGACGTACGCATGACAAAGAAATCAATTCGTGATGCAGTCAAATTGTGGCAGAAGGTTGGGCCGTCCTTTGCATTCCATCCATTCAAAACTGTAAGCTGATGTTTGCGCAACAGTTTCTGAAACATATGCATATCCCTATGTTTTGGTCCCTGGTGGTGTTTGCCCTGCCAAGTGAAGAAAGTGGTGCCAACATGCGGTGCATCGGCTTCAAGGGAACAATTCATGTCTCCAGCAATCAGCATTGAGTTCCTGTTGGGAATGGAACTGATGCATTTATCTAATGCTGTCCAAAAAGTCTGACGTAGGGTTTGCCTTTTGGTGGACCTATCATCCATGTAATTGTAACAGCAAATGAGATCGCAGGCCCGTTGACGATAATGCACCCTGACATGAACAAGCCGTCCCGGTATCAAATCAATGCTACCGATCTGGGAGGCCTGGATGCTGCGGGCATTGAAGAGCACCAAAACTCCATCAGCAGCATCTTCACTTGTCCCCGAGTGCAGCGCGTGCCAGTTTGAATCTGACCACTGCGAGGTAAAACTCCAACGGGATTCCAACAGCACAATCAAGTCAGCTTTAATGTGAAGGCCCCATTCTTTTATTTCTTCAAGCTTATAGGAGGAGAGGCCACCAACATTAAACTGGACTATGTTGAGTCTATGGGTACGGGAGATAGGGGCACATGGGGAAGGCGGTACACCAGCTCGGCGGCTGGGGCATGGCTGGCGCGGTTTCGACATGGTGGCAGGGAAATCGATCGGCTGCATGCAGTGTCCTTTGTACCAAGCTACTCCATCACGCAAGGATCTGGCATATGCTCTTTTGAAACTTCTTTTTTGAATTGCAGTCATGTTTTGCATAGTTGTGGGGTGATTCACCGGGCCGGAGCCCATAATCGGCGGTTGGCCGTAGATTTTCGCCTCTAAAAGGTGCTGTAGGGAGTGGTCAGTAAAATTGGCTCCCATGGATTCCCACGGCTGGAATCCATAACCCTCACCCCCGTGCAGGTTACTGAAAGGCTTAGGGAAAGGAACATCCATTGGCAAAAGTCTTAGGAGTATCCCCTTCAGTGCTAGTTGGTCTGCACGCCCGGAATTGGGACCGGGATCACGGCTACACTTCAAGGAGAAGTAGCACGGCAAGTGACTGTCAGGGCACAGACGTCGGAACACACTGAAAACGCAATCGTGAGTCGGCAGGGTCGTCAATATCCACATGATAGAGGGTGACACAGCAGAGAACTGATGCTCTGCAGAAGTCTGGGCTTCGGAGACAATGGTTTGGTGTTGCGGCACATCATTTGTTTTGGCATAACAGTATGGTATGTAGAAATTACAGAACATCATCATCATGCTGAAGACTTGGACACCAGGTGGTAAATGATTGTTGGGACAGTTGACCATATCGTACAATACTTTGTTTCTGCACAGAGACGAATGATCATTTCGAAAAAACCAACAAGGCACTGGTGTTAGATGGTGCAGGATGGGTATTGAAAACCATTGAGTCTCTTCCAGCGTGAAGTTACTGGCAAGGTCCAAACATGATTGCACAAGGAAGGTCCCGGGATCGCTTTCGGCAGTATCTTGCTGCAAAAGATTATACCAGGGAAAAAAGGCCAGCAACTTTGCAAAGAAGGTCTCAAGTGTTCCAAGTGCACCACCACAGGTTCGATGATGATAAAATGGTGTCTTGCTGCAAAAAACTTGTGGACTGCACCAAGGTGTCATCTGAATATTGAAGTCTCGGCAATTTGTTGTCAGAAAAAACTGCAAGAATTGCTGTACTGTACCACGAGAAGACACATTGCTGAGCAGGTCTGAGGCATTGTGTGTCTTATTGCAGTGATTCAGGGGCGGCCAAGCAAATGTTGCAAATAGCGTGCACTGAAAATGATCACGGGTTGGCAGCTGTTGGCCTTGTCCACATTGAAAATAAAAATTTGATTGCTGTATTGTTGAATCGGGAACCACCCCGCAGAATTGGTCAGAAAAAACTTGGAACAAAAAATCCCATTGGGTGAAGAGATCAGGACCTATCAGGTCTGTAGCGTCAACCAAAAGCTGCATCGTTGGCACCATGAAGGTTGTGATCTGTCCTGTCATACGCCTCATCTCAAATTGTAGGATTGTTTCGGGAACCACCCCGCAGAATAGGTCAGTGAAATATTGTAAAACAGGAACCACCCTGCAGAAAAGGTCAGCATAGGTCCATTGAGTCCATTGCAAAAAGGATGAATTGTAGCTTTCAGGCAAAGGCTGTGGTGAAAGTTGAAACTCCATTGCATCCTGTAGGTCCATGTAAAGTTGCTCGGAAGCAGGAACCACCCTGCAAATAAGGTCAGAAAAGAGCCAGAGCTGTTCATGTGGCGATTTGGTGTGCTCCCACTGCAACAGAAGGTCCGGCAGCAGCACAATTGCATCTGTCCCGGGCTGTGGGAATGGTTGCAGCGTGGTTGCAGGTCCAACTGCATGGAGAAGATTAAAATGCAGCATCCTCTTGTGAAAAAAATCCATGGTTGGCCCGGCATCCAATTGTGCCAATGAGGTTGAGCAATAGCTGTCTGTCTGTTGTGGGACGTCAAGTCTGTTGATGACTGCATACGCCTTGTGTTCCCAGGAGGGAGTCCCCACGCTATTGCGATCAGTCTGTAGTCGGCTGACTGATGGAAGTTGCCAAATCACACCACTTCTCTGAATGAGAAGGAGAAACCACAGCCAAATAACTGTCATTGTCAGCAGCCAAGTAAATTGCGGGACAATCCCAAATGGAGCAAAAAGCAGAAAAATCCCAGTAAGGTGCCAGCAACGAAGCACCGACTATGGCAATGAAAAAGACGACCCCCCCGCCCAAATGGCTCCTTCAGGCGCTCATGCCTGGTCACTTGAGTGCGGCTGGACAGCCGCTCGGGGCTTGTGTGTGTGTGTGTTTTTTTCCACGCTCCTTTTCTGAAGTCAGAGTCGGCGCTAGCCCTTCAAACGCAATGATTTTGCATTTGGTTCTCGTTATGAGAATCTGTCCCTGTAGACCGCAGCAGCCTGCCACGCCTGATGGGAAAAAGGCGTGACAGCTATTGATGGACTATGAGAGCTACGGAGTTGGCCTCAGGTCTCTAAGTGCAAGGCCTATGTGACACTGGACGACCCACCAGGGGAGTTGGCCGCTTTGGTCACAGCATTGTGAAACTTCGCTATTTGAAAAGCAACAAAATTGGTGTTTGTTTTTTTTTGGGCTTCTTTTAGTGGCCCTCTTTTTTTTTTTTTGGGCTTCTTTTGGTGGCCCTGTAGCACTGGGGGTACGCTCTGGGATTCAGAGGGCATGAAAGCTGGGAGAAAGGGGGATCTACCAGTTTGGGCAACTGGGTGCATGGGGGTGGCACCAGGCAGGGCCGGGCCATGTTCGTCTCAAGGCAGTGTCCTGTCATCGCTGGCAAAAACAATAATGAAGTCGGAAGCGCCTGCTAGGCAAACATCGGCAGAGGAACTTTACGTGATCTCTAGATTTTTTTTTTTTGGCAAAATGCCACCGTCCAAAATTCGATGGGGATCGTCGGCTAGGCCTTAGCAAAATGCCGCAGTGAAACAACGCCAAAATGGCAATGAGGCCCATCTCATATGGCCTGACAACAGGTAGTTGTCCCTAGGGTGCAGTGCCGCAGGCAGCGGCAGCAGGCAAAATGCCCATGCAAATCGAACAAAAGTGGTTGCCTGCCAGGCCTTAGCAAAATGCCGATGTGAAACTACAAGTGCAGTGTCAGGAATGAATGTGACACAACTGGCTGCAAAGGGAGTCTATGCGGCTTGGAAGGCAGCGCAGCAAAAGGATCTTCCGTGACATGAGTTTCACTAATGCTCTATTGTGGCGGACATGACATCCGGGTTCAATGTCCGGAATCGCTGGGCGACCCACCAGGGGAGTTAGCCACGTTGGATTCCATGGTGAGACGAAAGAATTTTTTTTTTTTTGGCTTCTTTTTGTGGCCCTCCTTTTTTTTTTTTGGCTTCTTTTCGTGGCCCATTCTGACTGGGGTACACTCTGGGTTTCAGAGGGCTTGAACAGGGGTATGAGGGGCAAGCCAGCTGGGGAAGCTGGGTGCATGGGTGGAAACACTCAATGTCACGGTTCCGGATCTGGCTGCGTGGCCAAAAGGGCCAGGAGATCTGAGTCAGCAATACCTGTGGGAGCCCTGCCTGGCATCAGTCTGTGGAGGTCGGCCTTGTTCGTCTGGCACATCCAAAGGCATGTGATACCCTGGGCAAAGATCTCTGGGATATTCAAATGCGTTGTGGGGAATGTCCATCGTCACAAAGCATCCACATTGAGGGGCTGGCCAGGTCCGAGACTTCTGGATAGGTACGGAGGATGGCCTGGTAATGGCCGTTCTGGGCACCTCCCAAATGGGCAATGCAGGCAATCACGGTGTATGGCATCCATGTGCATGTATGGGACCCCAAGACCGGGATCTGAACTTCCCATCCAAACCGAAGGGCCGCTTGGCATTTGGCAACCGTACCGTCAGGAGCATGAGTCATGCGGTCCACATGCAAAAGCAGCAAGTCCTCAGGGTCCGTGAGTCCAGCCAGCATACCAAGCTCGGTGTGCCACGTCCTAAGCAGCGCTGACAGTTGGATTTCATGATGGTCGACAAGTTGAGGGTCAAATTGCAGTGTCAATGGCATGAACTTGTCACCTGCATCATGCAACACAGTGCTTTGTTCTGTTTGCACTCGGCGCTCCCAGCAGTTGGATATGGCCGACATTGCAGTCCAGCTGGATAGCATGTGTGTAAACTCCGCACTGTCAGCCTGCTCCCCATCCTCATTCCAACCCTCTATTAAATGCTGAAACCATGAAGCGTTTTCAAGTGAGAAAAGGGTCCCATCTGCATGTTCAAGGGTTTGCTGTAGGATGGCTGATCGTGCGCCCCAATCTTGAAATGTGAATGCAGATCTGGATAATGTGGCCCAGATCATGCTCACAAAAGCGCTATTGGCATAGCAGTCATTCCCCGGATTGGCCATGGCAAGCTGCAAAGCGCGGTCGCGCAAGCTTTGTCGGGCTGCAGCTTCTAAGGGCTCTGAGAGGTCTTGCCTTTCCCGCGGCCGCGGCTCTTCCCCTGGGGGTTGTGGCCTTTGCCCATGGCTTGTTGAAGGAGCAAGGCCGGTTTCGAGAGCACCTGGGAATGCTGTTTGACCGACATTCCTAGCAACGACCACACTGTGTTGTGGCAGAGCTCCACCATGAGTTCCCAGGCTTCGGCTTCTCGATGTGAGATCTGTAAGATCCACGGGATTGCTTCCTGGCTGCTCTGGGTGTTCTTGAGGCTCTGGAACCGCACCACGTGTGCGTTGCTCTGGAAGTGCTCCTCCAAGATCTGGAGATTCCGAAGCATCTGTGCCATGGCCACTGGGCTGCGGGAGGCCTTGATCAGCTGCTTCTGCTCTGGTGACCACTTCTGGTAGCTCCAGCTCCCGTCCGGGTGAATGGTGCCTTTGCTGATCGCCTGGTTTGCTGGATGCCAGCTGTTGGACCCGTCGGTGGAGTTCTGTGATCACTCCCTTCATCAGGTAGGTCCTGAGGTTGGGCCATCTCATGTTGTCCTTCTGCTGGGGCAAATCCTCCCGCCACTTGCTGGCCAACGTCGCCAGATGAGGAATTATGCCCTCCGGTCGATTTTGGCAGAACAAAACGAAGCAGTCCTGTCTTTGGTTCAGCTGGATGCTCCTCTCGTGGCTGAGAAGAAGTTGTCCCATCAGGCGAAGGAGTGTTGTGATCGCCTCCTTGTTGAGCCCGTCGTGCTCTTGGTCGTCCCTGGCCTTGGCCTTGTGCCGCTTGGGATGCTGTTCTTCGACGCTTCCCTCTTGCTGTTTCCGAGACCCCAATAGGAGAGGGCCAAGGGCTGCAAGTCCCTCCATCAGAGCCTGGTCGTTGGGATCCATCAGAGCGTCCATGAAGAGGCTGTAGCAGAGTGGCAAGCTGGAGGACCACCGGGCAGCTTGAGACAAAATGACTCCGTTGGATTTGCATTCTTTGTTGTAGCTGCTGATCATTGTCAGTTGCAGGCAAATTGTAAACTTGTTGGCACAACGTGCACTGAAAATCTTGCGACTGCAGCTTTGGCAAAAGGTCATGCAGTTGGAAGGCAATCTGAGTGGCCCACGCACATGTTTGAGGGTGCACCGTCAGGAGATGTCGCAGTAGCTCTGCCGGTGGATAGTGGCCTCCACATTGCATACATCTGGATTTCAGGGCTTGCACCACCGTTGCATCAGTCCAGAGCTTGGCAAAGTCCCTGGAGACTAGGGAAGCAATCATCTGTTGTGTCAGGGCTTCATCCCGCAATGGCGTGAGCATGGGTGCCAGTGTGTCCACATGAAACTGAGTCGGGACCAAGAGCTGCACATCACTGTTGACCATCATCATCGCAACCTGACGCAATGGTGTACAAATGTGAGCAAGTCCCACTTCATGCGCCTGAGGGTTACAGATGCAACCTCTGGAGGCCATGACCACCTGGAGGAGGTACCTCAGCATGGATTGCGATGAGTTCCACAGTGGTCCATGTGATTGGAGTAGATGCGCCACAACGTCGCCTGTGCGCATGTACTTGGCCTCACAAAACTGACATGTGGTAGTCAACTGAAGCCGCTGGTGTGCTGAGAGGCCATTGGGAGAAAAATCCCCTTTATGCAGCCATGCGCTCCATTTGTGGGTATTGTCCATGGGATTGTGTGAAGCCAATGGATCAAATGCATCGCATCTACCCTCAGTGATGTGACGTCGCAGGCCTGAGCGACTGTCGAACTGCATGGAGCAGTGCCGGCATTGGTCACTGCCCTGAACAGAGTCCCTAGAAGGGACCCAGTCGTTCAGTGTGTGGTTGTGGTCCCTGGCCATATGCTGATACAGTTGTCCCTGATCATCAAACTGCTGAACACAAATTTCACATGTCAGTTCCTGCTGAGCACGGATGTCTGGTTCCTGTAGCTGAAGCCTGAGAATGCCAAGCTGGAACGTCACTGGACAGCTATGGACCCTGCTGTACTGCTTGGCGCACAGAGCACACGGTGAGACCAGTTGCATCACATGCGTGAGTTGGGCCCCTTTGACAACTCCACCCTTCAACTGTTCATCATGATAGAGGCGGTAGTGGCTGTGCAATTCCTGAAACCTGTTGCACCATGTACCACATATGGCGCAGTGGTGTGTGAGATGTTCCAAACCCACCGACAGCTGGCAAAGGGTGGGCCAATCATCGTTGTGTAGGCAACGCTCTAACTCAGGCCAGAACGGCTGTGTTGACACCTGAAAGTGCCGATACACATGATCTCTGGCTGGCATTGGCGTGAGCCGTACATCTGTGGGCGATGTGGGCATCATGGGAGGCACCTGGCAGCAAGCTCGTTGAACATGAACAATAAAGGCTTTCCATGAGGAAAAAGTAAAGTGACAATTGTTACATTGGGGTTTACCATTAAGTGTCACTGCAATTGGGGATGTGGAGATCGTGCGGTATTGGGGACTGGCATGGTGTGTGGTCAAGTGTCTGCGCAAATTGGGAATGGAATCTGTGGCAAAGTGGCAGTGAGGACATTGCTGACGTGCCTGGACTCGGATCGGATCGTCCGGGCTGGCACTTATGGGCACCTCCGGTGCATGCACTTGCATACTATGAATGAGATGCAAGAGATCGTGAAGCTGGTTCCAGTCCAAATGATGCAAAAAATCATTAGGGCTCAAAATGGTTGCACGCCTCTGGATGCGTTGCAGCAGGCCCATGGCAAGGGCTCGAAGCATCTCAAGCGGGGGATCGATCCGATGCTGTTGGAATGCAGCTTGATGTGTGGTGTGCGTAATATACGAATGGTCTTGTAGCACTGTGCGGACCATTTTGTATACAGTGCCCTGAAAGTCGAGAAGGACTGGTATGGTCACATTGGTGGCTAGTAGACCATAGGTTAGCACCGTAAACACACAAGTCTTCCACAAGTACATGCGATGGGCACGCGTCAATTGTCTGCTTCTGAGCCATGCACGCAACCGGGCAAATGCTAACCAGCTGGCTTGTTTGCGATGGTTCCAAGTCTGTAGTTCAAAGGCATGATAGCTGATGCAAACACCAAGGTAAGATCCCTTACTGCGCAGCGGCAAGCAGGTATGTTCTCTTCCCAGGCGGGGCACACGGATGCTGGCGCCCGTGGGCGTTCTTTGCAAAACGCCTTTGAGAGCTACCCGTGCATTTGTGCCAGCATAGGCAATCAGCATGTGGGACTTGGAGTAAGACAGAGACAGCTTCATGTTCTCAATCACATCTAGGGTATGGCCAATGTTCACCAAATGAGTGTGAAGTTCATGTTTGGATCGGTACAGGCAACCTACATGCACGTCGTCTGCGTAGATTGTCAAGCAATCATGTACCCATTGATAGCCAGTGATTTGGGCGACCTGTCTCAGCAAAAGATCCATGAAACTCACCCACAACAGGGGGGCCAGTTTACATCCTTGTCGTAGGCCTTTCCCTACAGGGACTGATGTGGTGGCACCTCTGAATGAAAGGTTGTAATGAGTGTCTTCATGCCAGCTGGCTGCCAACTGCACCAAATTGGGCGGAGTGCCTAATTGGATGAGATGTTCAAAAATGGCACGCCTGTCTGCACTGTCGAATGCCCGGTTCAAGTCCAGAAACAATGAGAGTCCTCCACAAATGGTGAGTTTGGCTTGGTTGGCAATCTGGTTCTTGGTGGTACGTCGATGAGCAGCCACCATCTCCCGGACACTCCTACTATGGTGTGAAACCCGCAGGATCGCGTCAGTTGCAGCACGGTACGGTAGAAAACCAAACTGCGGGAATTGATTCAACTGGGGAAAGATACAAGCTTTGATTTTGGTGGTGATCAGCCCCATGACTATTTTCCCCAACGGCTCCATAAGTGAAATGGGTCGTAATTGGTCGGGGTGTGTATTGGGTTTTCCCGGTTTGGGGAGGAAAAATAACCAAGAGTCCTTCCAATTTTTGGGAATGATTGGGGGTGATTGGGACCACCAGTCTTGGAGGAGACTATAAACAAAGCTGGCAACTTCCCAAGGAGCACTGCGCCAGACAACCCCTGGTAGGAAAGGCTGTGCAACTGACTTGTTGGTGTGGACCTTTGCCACCGCTTCAACCAACTCATCTAACTCAAAGGGAATCCCCGGTGGTGCTGCAAAGAATGTTGGCAGGCGGCTGGGGCCTTGCCACATCTGTTTCACAAAGGCCACTGTGAGGGAATGTGCCATGTATTGATCGGCAATAGTGCCATCTGGTCCCCTAAGCCGTGCCCGTGCCAATGGGCGTTTGGGCGCGAAGCGGTTGATGATGTTGAACATGGAGTGTGTGTCATGGACATGGGCTGCATTAGATACCTCATGGCACAACGCTTGAAACTGTTCCTTTCGGGCCTGTCGGAGGGCCTTCTGTTGTGTGCGCTGGAGCACTTGGTATCGGCTGCGATGATGCCATGCCTGCATTATCGTGAGCAAGTTCACTCTACCCGTCTGTACAAGAGATCGCAACTGCTTCTTGAAATGCCATTTGTCTACAATTGTGTGATGAACCACGGAAAGATCTGCCTGAGACACAGGGGGGTTCTTGGGGGAGAAAAATTGGTGAAACGCAATAGAGACCTGATCATGTATTTTGTGAATGAGAGCTGCTGGGGATAGGGCCTGGTGGTCCGCATGAACTGCTTCCACAACTTGCTGTCGTAAGTCGTGCCATGCCTGGGTCTCCTGAAGTCCGGCAATCCTACACTTGGATCGTTGCAGGAAGGTGCATGATGTGGGTCGATCATATGTCTGATATGCCATGTGCTTGGCTCTGATATTACAAAGGATGGGTATGTGATGTGTGCTGTTGGCAGGTACAAAGTCTGCGTCAGTCAAAAACTGGACCTGCTTGGAGATGCCGTCACTGGCCAACATTTTAATTAAAAAATTGTCAATCCTGGATGTGGTACCCCCATGGACATAAGTGGCTCCTGATGCACCCCAAGTGTTGATGGCTGTGAGGCCATGCAGCTTCAAAATTCCCTGGAGTCGTGCCTGGTCATGATGGGTGGATCCTGTGGTCATCCTCCCATGCCATTTGTATTTGGTTGTACCAATCCACGGTGGATGAGAGTCCAGTGAGCAGTTGAAATCTCCTGCGCAAATCAAATTGTTGCGGGAAGGCTGTTTGTCAAGAGCCGTATTGAGGGCATCCCATACCTGTTCCCTTTGCTGAGCGGAGATCTTGTTCCTGTTGTCAACATGCTGGTAAATCGCCAAGATGTCCAACGCCCTGGAGTCAAAATGCACTCGGACATGGACAAGACGTCCCTCCACAATGGCCTGATGGCCAATTTGCTCTGGGCATGCCAAACGTCTGGAGATCATGATCAATACTCCACCACTTTTGTAGTCAGCTGAAGCCGAATGCACATACATCCATGCTTTGTCACTCCAGGTGGATGAAAAGCTCCAACGCGTCTCCGTTAATACCACAATGTCCACTGGGTGGTGTTGCAGCCAGAGCCGTATTTCAGCCAACGTTGTCTGAGCCAATCCTCCAGGATTCCAATGGGGGCAGGTTAATCGACCTTTGCATGGTGCCGCTGCTTTGGGAGGCTGAGAGCAACTTACTGGTTTGGATTCAGGTCGAAGCTTCTGAACCAAGGCAGGAGGGAAGTCCTCCACTTGCATGCGGTGGCCATGATAGTGTGAAAATCCATTCAAAATCGCTCTGCGGCAGGCCTCTGTACTGCTGTAACCGGTGCTGTGGGACGATTCGAGCAAGTGCTCATTGGCGGCTGTTGTCCATGTTTTGCAGTGCTTTGACAAAAAGATGTAATCCAATTGTCTGCTCCCACTGTGGGTATGGAGCCACAGTAACCCTCACCCTGATGGCTTTGAAGGTGGAACCCCGAACATTCGTAGATTCTTCTTTGGGATTGAGTCGGTCTGCAGGGAGATGTTGTACCATCAGCCATCCCCGGACTTGGGACCGGGTTGCGGTGTGCAAGCACCTGTAGTGTGATGATGAATCCCAATGCTATATCGAAAAAGTTCATAGGTGCGGCTAACTGAACTGCACAAGGGATACCTTTGTCCAGCAGGTGAAGTCAGCAGCCGACACCAAAATCCAAGGGAAAGCACCAATGTCCTGTTGTAATGGGTCAGTCAGTGCGGGTGCCCAACCCGTGTATCAGCCAAAAAGTCCAAATAAAAATCTGGAAACCAAGGGCCAGGGATGATATCGGGAGCCCACCCCGGCCTGAAAAAGGGAAACACTCCGCTGGACCAGTGGCGCGTGCTGGATGTCCGATCCAATGGCTGGGAAGGAGAGCGAAGCTACACAGGGGGCAACAGCTGCAGAGAATCCCCTAGTGGCCTCACACCACTTGCGTGCGGTGCTCGCGACCGCAAAGGGCTTGTGTGTGTGTGTTTTTTTTTTCCACGCTCCTTTTCTGATGTCAGATCCGGCGCACGCCGTCAGCTCTGGTACCTTGCCAGGCCGGTCCTCAACGAGGTGAGAAACTATTGGAGTCCCCCACAGGCTGCTGCGTCATGAACACCATTGGGAAAAGTGTCACGACCAGGCAAGTGCAAAAGTGGCAGCCTGTCATGCGTCTGCAGGCATGTGTGCAGTCTGGCGATAAAGACGCACCAGTGCACAGTGCTGGACGCCGCTTTGGGCAGTGAGAAATCTGGAGGTTTTTTTTTTTTATACTGGCCTTCTTGAAACATTGGGCTATTGCCTCTTGGACCAGTGTGTTTTTTTTTTGGAGAACTGGGGGTACACACTGGGTTTCAGTGGGCGTGTAAAGGAAAGGGGATCTACCAGCGGGGAGCTGGGTGCATTGGGGTCGACGGCTGATGCATGGCCCATCAGCGCGTTTGGCTGTTACAGCCTTTGTGCAAGAGGTTTTTTTTTTTGTCCAGGTGTCATGCTGCACAGGCAATGTGTCCAGTTATGTTCCAAGGCAAGCTATGATCAGAATATCTACTTGGATGGCGCCGGCTAGGCTGGGTGTTGGTGGCAAAGTGCC
>Ga0126342_10016564_pt1 | contig 12836 bp, 9 predicted proteins | sample Cyp1metagenome_FD_92528 | JGI IMG/M metagenome (GOLD analysis project Ga0126342, IMG submission 92528) | Coral microbial communities from Lord Howe Island, Old Settlement Bay, Australia - Cyphastrea 1 metagenome | ecosystem: Host-associated > Invertebrates > Cnidaria > Coral ...
ACCCAAAGCGTACCAAGCGTACCAAGCGCACCAAGCGTACCGTACCAAGCGCACCAAGCGTACCAAGCGTAGCGTACCTATCTTATAGCTGGATATCAAGCACCTATCTTGAACTTAGATAACATATATACATATATACATACATGCCTGCATGCATACGTACATACATTCAACCATGCCCTCGAGAGACCATTACAAACCAGAAAATTTTAGCTGAAATATTTCTAGGTGTGGGAGGGGGGAGCACCCCTACTTTCTGAAATATTTAAGTTTCTCCCCCCCCCACCCCCCTTGAAGGTGGGGGATATGTCAATCAAGGACTTGTTGCCACGCAGGAGGTTTTGAGCGTTGCGATATTCGCAAAATGTAGCTGTAATATATTCTGTGCTGTTTTTGCACACATAACTACGCATGTATGATTTTGTTGGATGGGTTGAAATGCCGAACAGTACCAGAATCCCGTCGCGAGTTGGTTTTCAGTTCTTTCGTTTGATGTGCGCTGTGGATTTCACATATGAATGTCCTTGCTCATTTGTTTTCCCAACAATGGTTTGTTTATCAATGCCCGGAGCATGTACAGCCTGTCTATCTACATCTACCCTTTTCAAATCTTCCAGATCTGAGCGAAGTTACCGTTCACAGTTTGCGGTACAGGTATGCTCCATCCGGTGATGTCGGACATCCTCAGCGCCAGCGGATATGCGTGGTGCTTCCACCGACCAAGTCGGCTGGTAATGCTTGGTTCTTGTGTCTACGCTGTTGAGCAGATGTCTGCTTTAATGGGGGTGGGTCGCCAGGGCACTTCGCTCAGAGGCATGTGGATGTTCTGTGAGTTACCTTTGTGTGTAGGATTCCGGTGTGGTGACTAGAGTAATTACTGATGATTGTTTTCTCATGATTTAGCTAATTAGCTTAAAACTCCCGTGTTAGTTTCCGTTTGGTGCCGCGAACGACGCAAAGCATGGAATGGACATAGGATATAATATGTATGTGCCTTAGTTATGTGATTTTATTTGCATCATGTCTTCACCTCACGGGTGCCACGGCCAAATGGCCCACACGGCTGGCGACCATGGTGATCCGTGGGGATTCGAAATGCGGGCGCAAGGATTGGTGAATGATTGGTGACTTTCCGCCCTCCCCAATTGCGGACCTGGATAAAAAGACAGCAGCTGGTTGTTGGGGAAGTCGAGCGGCTTGGTCTGGTTGTATTTGGGTGTGTTCATAGCTGTTATTAAGAATTAAATAACCACTGGCCAGACCTGCCACTTGTAAGTCGGTGATCAAGCTGCGCTATCAAGATTTTGAAAATATGGGCAACTTCGTCAATTCCCTTGGTTTGAAGCTACTCCGTATGTTCTTCCTACGTAGAACCACCAAGCGGATCCAAGTTGCATGTGATAAGCAGCCGCTTCATGAATTGCCAATCATATCCTTTCGAATGACCACACCCCATTGTGTCTTCATGGAACCCCCGCATGAGCAGGTCCACCACATGCTACCAGGGTTTAGAAGGAGGTTTTGTGAAATTGACCAAGTGATGGAAGATGCCCTTCATGTTCCTCCATTTTGGAGCGATGTACTCGTTTCGAGTTCCTACAGAAGGTATCCTCTGTCGTATTGGCATCTCACATTGCATCAGCGTGCCACAGGCACCAGTGAGGAGCACTGCGATTCGAACAGTGGACTGCGGTGCCGCCTGTGCCACCCCGCCAGCGTACTTTGGGTTAGCAGGAGCAGTTAATGAGTTCAATCATGAATATATGAATATATAACAATAACGACGTCACCGTAAATCATGGTAAAGTAATGTTCGACATCTTATGAATGAACCCTTTCCCCCTTCAAACATGAAGGGAACGTAAACATTGTGGAGGCCAAACAATGGCCTGGGTTCCCTGATTTTTTTTTCAGAATGTATTCCGAAATGAATTGGCTAATTGAAAACGAATATACAAGTGAGCTGATTTCTTTATTTTAGTATTCCCAAATGAATTTTCTAATTGAAAAAGTTGAAGCAAGTATATAAAGTTGACTTCTCTTTTCGTTTTAGTATTTCCAAATTCAGTTCCTTTTTTGAAAACGAAAATATAAGCAGCTTCGTTTTAGTATTCCCACATGAATTGCCTAATCGGAAACGAATATACAAGTAGGCATCCCCTTTTTCGTTTTAGTATTACCACATGAATAGCCTAATTGAAATAATATATTTGTGGGCTTCTTTCTTCACTTTAGTATTCCCAAATGAATTGCCTAATTGAACATATAAGCTGGCTTTCCTTTTCATTTTAGTATTCCCAAATGAAGTGCTTATTTGAAAACGAACATATAAGCTGGCTTTCCCTTTCATTATAGCATTCCCAAATGAATTGCCGAATTGAAAACACATATTTATGGATTGTTTGTTTGTTTTAGTTTTCCCAAGCGAATTGCGTAACTGAAAACGAATATATAAGTGGACTTCTCTTTTCACTTTAGTAGTGCTGAACACATTGGCTAAGTGAAAACAATACACAAAATGGTTTGTTTGTTTTCATCAGTTCCAAGCCACACTAATGCCAAACACATTTGTTTCAAGGACTTTTTGGGGTTGACAATGTTGCGAAGGTAAGGTAAATGATCCCCCATAGCTGTGTTTTCATTAGTTCCAAGCCACGCTAATGCCAAACATTCTAGTTTCAATTGTTTTTTCAGGGTTGGCACATCATGTTGCGAAGGTAGGGTAGTTGGTCCCCAAAAAGCTTTGTTTTCACTCGTTCCAAGCCACGCGTTTGCCAAACACACTAGTTTCAAAGGTGTTTTGGGGTTAACACATCACGTTACGAAGGTGTAAATTATTGGTCCTAAAAGCATTGTTTTCATTAGTTCAAAGCCACGCTAATGTCAAACATACTAGTTTCAATGTTTTTTTGGGTTGACATATCATGCTGCAAAGGCAAGATTTAGTGGTCCCAAAGGCCGTGCTTTCATCAGTTCCAAGTTCCAGGCCAATCCGCACTAGTTTCAATTCAACAGCGTTTCGGAGTTGACACATCATGCTGTGAAGGTAATTTTTTCAAGGGTTTTTAAGGGTTGACACATGATGTTGCGAAGTTTGCGAAGGTAAGATTTGTTTGGTTCCGAAAGCCGTGTTTCCATTAGCTCCAAGCCACGCTAATGCTAAACAAACTAGTTTCAATGTTTTTCAGGGTTGACACATCATGTTGTGAAGGTAAGGTAATTGGTCCCCAAAAGCGCTGTTTTCATTAGTTCCAAGCCACACTAATGCCAAACACACTAGCTTCAATTGTTTTTTCGGGTTGACACTTGACACATCATGCTGCGAAGGTAAGACTTATTGGTTCCAAAAACAGTGTTTTGATTAGGTCCAAGCCACGCTGATGTCAAACACACTAGTTTGAATAATTTTTCGGAGTTGACACATCATGTTGCGAAGGTAAGATTTATTGGTCCCAAAAGCTATGTTTTCATTAGTTCCGGGCTCGCGCAATCATGTTGTGAAGGGGTGTGTGTGTGTTCTGCAGCAAAGCAGCGGTAACTCTACTCCTTTGAGGCAAAGTGCCACCAGTAAAGGCAGAGCGGGGTGGGGGTTGGGTGGTTGGGTGGGGCTGGGTTGGGTGGGGCGGGTCCGGGGGGACGGTAAGGATGTGGTAGTTAGGCAGGTGCACAGCTGTCTTATCAAGGCGGCGAGGCAATGAGTGTGGTATACCATCAAGGCAGAGGTGCTTGCATTGCCCTACATAGACCCATCCACCGGGTCAAGCCTGTGTGGCCGACAGGACCCTGGAAGCAGTGGAAAATTTCGGAAGCCTAGATATTTGCGTGTTTTAAAATTTTAAGGCACCTTCCCTTATTCGTTCCCAGAGCTGCGTTTGCATGAGTTGCAAGCCACACCAATGCCAAACACACTAGTTTCAAGGGCTTTTTGGGGTTGACACAGCATGTTCTGAAGGTAAGATTTATTGGGCCGCGCAAAGGTGTGTTTTCATGAGTACCAAGCAACACTGATGCCAAACGCACTAGATTCAATTGTTTTTTTTTGTGGTTGACACTTGACACATCATGCAGTGAAGGTAAGATTTGTTTGGTACCAAAAGCTATGTTTTCATCAGTTCCAAGCCAAATTATTGCCAAACACACAACTTGTCAGAAAAGGTTGAGTTGTTCCAGCTTCCAGCTCAAAGGGGACTCAATGTGTCTTGAGGCTTCAAGAAAGAGTTTGAGAAAGGGTTTCCCAGAAACCCAATGGGAGCGTATTTCAAAATACTTTATTCAGGGGGCACCTCTAAATAAAGTATTTGGTTCATGGGGTAGTTGAACATCTTTATTTTTCAAAAGTGCCCCAATAGGAACGGAATTGAGACATGTCATTAAAACCACCAGATTTCCCCTTGAGATCCAACTATTTTATTTAGGTTGTGAAATCGCCCATTATTATTTAGATGTTTGGGGGCCTCAGGACGACCCCCTTTGCGCGGTTGAATGTGAGCATGTTTTAAAAAGGGTTTATTAAGGAATCGGGCATTTCAGCCATCCTGCATTTTCTGACTTTCATGCTCTTTCAGAAATCTTTCAGAAAAGATTTGAAGGTTCCAACTTCCAGCTCAGAGGGGCCTCAAAGGCTTTTTTTTGAGAAAAGGTTTTCCCAGAAACCCAATGGGAGCGTATTTCAAAATACTTTATTCAGGGGGCACCTCTAAATGAAGTATTTGGTTCATGGGGTAGTTGAATATCTTATTTTGTTAAAATGTTTCAACAGGAATTGAGACATGAATTGAGCCACCAAAATTTCGGCCCTTGAGATCTAAATACTTTCATTAGGGGGACATCACTAATTTTTATTAAGATGTTCAGGGGCTTCAAGGCTACCCTTTGCGTGATTGATTGTGAGCATGTTTTAAAAAGGGTTTATTAAGGAAATCGGCCATTTCAGCCATCCTGGCTTTTCTGACTTTCACAATCTTTCAGAAATCTTTCAGAAAAGATTTGAAGGTTCCAGCTTCCAGCCCAGAGGGGCCTCCAAGAGTTTTTTTTGAGAAAAGGTTTCCAAAGAAATCCGATGGGAGTGTACATCAGAAAACTTTATTCAGGGGGCCCCTCTAAATAAAGTATTTGGTTCATGGGGTAGGTGAATATTTTTTCAAGGTGTTCAAATAGGAAAGGAAATGAGACATGAATTGAATCACCAAAATTTCGGCCCTTGAGATCTAAATACTTTATTTAGGGGTGAAATCATTGATTATTATTTAGATGCTAAGGGGCCTCAGGACTACCCCCTTTGCGCGGTTGATTCTTAGCATTTTTTGAAAAGGTTTTGTTCGGGAATTGACCTTTTGAGCCTTCTTGACTTTTTCAATTCCACTACCTTTCAGAAAAGGTTAAGTTGTTCCAGCTTCTAGCCCAAAGGGTCTTGATTGTCCAAAAAAGCTGTGGCAGCGTATTTCAGGCCAACAAAATTTAGACCCTTGAAATCCAAATAATTATTTTACTGAGAGGGTGCAAGCATTGGTTTTTATTTAGGGGTTTGCAGGCTTCAAGACTACCCCCTTGCGCGATTGATTTTGGGCATTTTTTAGGAAGGGTTTAGTAAGGAAATTGGCCGTTTTGATCCCTTCTTAGGTTGCTCCAGCTTCCAGCTCAAAGAGTTTTGAGGGTTTCAGATTTCAGAACGGGTTGGAGAAAGGGTTGCCCACCAAAAACTGTGGGAGCGTACTTCAGAATACTTTATTTGGCCACCCCCCTAAAAAAAGTATTTTTTCATGTGGTGATAATTTGAAAATCTTAGTTTGTTTAAAGGGGTTCAAATAGGAAAGGATTGTGGATACATGAATTGAACCACCAAAATTTAGGCCCTTGAAATCCGAATACTTTATTTCGGGTGGTCAAAACAAATAAACATTACGAGGAATAACCAGCTTATACTGTAAGTATCATCGCAATGTTGCTAGGAAATTCGTGTTTGTGTTTGGGGAAGTTGGTAATGGATAAGGATGGTTGTCGGATAAAAATATATGGCCAGGATGGGTCGAAGATGTCAACCCCGTTGACTGGATGACTCTAACCGGATGGGTGTAGAAGTTGTACATGTCAATGGTTGGGAACCTTGGGCCGCGCCGCGTTGTTGACAGAGATTGGTACCTCGTCGGCTTCGACATGTAATGTAAAAATTAATTTGCCTTCCCGTTGTAGCCTTTCTTCAAAGAAGGGCTATAGATATATGGTATGGTGATATGGTCTACATTTCATTATATATATATATATTCACCGTACGTGTTTTTAGTAAATTAGAACATGTATTATATTTTTTGATTTATAACAATTTTATTTATACACGTTATATTACACCTTCACATGCATGTATGCAGCATACGTTTGGCATGTGTGGAAACTGTCCTTTGCAGTAAAAAAGTTTTTGCAGAGTATGTTGATGTTTACTTGTGCCATGTTCTAGCCCCACCATCAGGAAAATTGCAAGTTGCAGTTGCAGCAATGTTGCATTTTATCAGGCAAATGGTTTTTATTGTTTTTTCCCGTTGGTGCTTTGGAATACGCCAACCATTTTCAACCATTATCCCAACTGCCAATAAACCCCTGTTGCTGCCATTGGCTTGTCCCGGGGGCTGAAGTTTTTCAGCGCACCTCTTTGGGGCTTCGGAGGCCGCCTCGGTGTTGATGGATTCGGTTTTGGTGGTCCTAACTGGCTTGTTGGGGACTAATCCTTCCCTTCGTAAAGGAGGGAAAACCCGTAAGCTTATGCGGAAAAAAACATGATTTCCGGGTAAGGTTTTCCGTGAACCCATCCATTGATTACTTACAAAAGTCAATGCCCCACATACGCAGGGGATTTACACATATTTGGGATCATTTAGAGGGCGCTTGATATAAGGGGGAATGCGATTATGAATTGCCCCACCATGGGAAATTCATTAACCAACCAAGATCGGTTTTCATTTGCTGGAGGAAAATGGCACATGTCTCATCATGTCACCATTTTATGATATGGATAGCTGGTGGTCAAATACTTTAGAACCATCGACTTTCGCTTTCCACGGACAATCTGATTGAAGTACTTTGCTTTTAGAAAAAATGAGACACAAGGAAGGGTAGACCATTGCTTTTACTGTGTGTTTAAGCATCTATGTTTTTTTGCACTTTCCCGTGCGTTTCTCGTAGAACAATGAACTGTGTCAATGGGTTGGTTGGGTGTTCTGGGGGCCAGATTGTGATTGCAATCCATGTGCTTGATCCGCTTGGTTGATTGCATATTTGCAGGCAGCATCTTGGCACATGGTCATATCTATGTTGTCGCATTGGTATATATAATTTAGAAAAATCATTAGTAATAGTATGTCAAAAGATTCCTTCATTTACTGTAGAATCTGTCGAATTCTTGCGTGGTCTGCGCTGTGTCAGTGCCATGGTCCATGGTCGATCATGAGCGGCCCGCGTGTGTCATATATGACTAATTGGATCCCCCCAAAAAATTCCACTCCATTATCAGGACCCCCGGGCGTCCGCCAAAACCATTTTTTTTGGACAGCCTAAGTGCCTGCAAGGGTGTGCAATGACAGGTTCCTGATTTTGTAGTGGGAACATTTTGATGCATGTTGTAGATGGCTGAAACTGTAGGTTCCTCATTCTGTAGAGGTTTTGGGGTTTGTCAACATTCATGTGCATAGATAATATATAGAAATTTTATTGATTTTACAAAAGCTGGAAATGTGGAACAGGAAATGCCTCTCTACAAAATGGATTTTGGTACATTTCAGGGTTTTCAGGTGAGACCAAGGTTCTTTCACATCATCCCTCTACAAAATGGACCTTCGTATTTTTGAGGGTTTTCTTTATTCCAAGTAGCAATTCTGCTTAAATGTCCCCACTTTGTTGAGGCCAGTGGTTCTGAAAATCACAAAAGTGCACCAAAAAAAGGGGGTTGGGTACCCTGATTTTGTAGAGCCTTGCTACATTTGTGGCAGGTTCTTCATTCTGTAGAGGCCTGGGGGCCCAAAAGTCAGATTTGGCTTTACAAAATGGGGACACCCAACCCCCGCAAGTCATCTTTTGGGGGTATCTAATTGGACCCAATTGGGATGTCACGTGGCAACATGTGACAGCCGTTAAATATGTCCAACAAGTTGGTAAATATATAATCAGCATATCTTCATTGGGACTGTAAGTAGTGAACCTAAGAACAAGTATTGGTTGATTCTTATTTGTGTGGCTGATTAGAGACCAATCATGAGACAAAGGCCTAACAACAGAGCCGTGTCAAGGGCAGGAGATGTTTGTATCAAATCCAATCGTTCGAGATGATAAAATCACCCGCAGCGCGATATCAGTCATACTGTACACCTATAGGCTGTAGACACCCGGTTGTTTTACGGTGTATGAAACTCGCGTTTCCGTAGAATCCTCATTCTTTATCGGTGACATGCACCATGTGTTGCTCCAATCCCCAGTTCTGCATGAAATTTCCAGTTTTCCTCATCACCCTCCTTTTCTTCAACCCTCATCTGTTTGTTGGTTACATCACCACTTTCCATTGCTTTAATTGGTATCAGTTGGTTAACTTCGCCCCTATTGTTTGGTCTGATAAAATCCGTTGTTTATCGGTGACCTCCCATCTCTTGCTTGCACGTTTCCAACGTCTTTCAACGTCAGATCGCGTCGCCGCACTACTCGTCATGACCAGCGAATCCCCTCGCGCAACGATGCCGTCGATGTGCCTCGACAAAGAGCCGTCGGAAGAAGGATCATCCCAGTTGGGGAGAACAGTTTCAACCAATCCGTGAACAATGTTGCTGCTACATTTACCTACATGAAAAATTCACACGTGTGCAAAAAGAGTTGGTTTATCAAGTTGCACAATAGGGAAATTGGAAAGCAATGGTGGTTTGGTTTCTTAACAGTAAACAAACATAACATAACCACGTTTTACACTGGCATTGGCTAAGAGCCCTTGATATTTCAACAGCCCGGTAACTGTAGTTATCCAGGTTGGGATTATCCACGGAGTTGGGTTAGGCTTTTGTGAATGTTTTCATTGGCCAAGCCCATCATAAATCACACTGTTTATGTTTGTGCCTTCCCAAAAATTGTCTGAAACTGCTGGTTCCTGTCGCTGCGTGTGGTCTAGGACTTCCGCCAGTTTACTGGGGACTTCACTGGACTCGGATTGTGCGACGGTATGAGCCACGGAAATATGCGTTTACTTTAAACATATCCACAGCACAGATGGGTTTATTAACTAACTTGTATAACTGGGGCGCCCACCTTGCAGGAATCTGCTTTATACTTGCGGATTTGGTGGAGAAATCATACATTTGATAGGCAGCATAGCCAATAAGGATTGTTATGTAGCTTTGAAATATAGGGATATAACGGATATAACTGTAATTGTCACTCAATTGTGGTTACAGTAACCACCGGAAGGTCGTATTTGGCTCTGGGTTGCATTACATAGCAACAAGAGTTTCGGTTTTGGAGTATGTCCCAAGTCCCAACATGTCCAACTTAGGGGATGTGCGCGATACATATGTACTTGCGGCACAGGTCACAGTTTTGGTCACCATGTTGGCTAATATTGCAACACCATGTGTATGTTTACGGAACAAGAACAAGGAATTGACATATATATGTCATGGTATAGGGATCCCCCTCCCCGGCTGTGGTTTCATATGGTTTCATTACCTTTCATTGGCTTGTAATTCGTAGGGGTTAAGAACCCCGAAGTGCGTATGAGCCGAGGGTTGCCGTTGGAGCGGTATACTTCGGAGGCTCCATGGACTTAGGTGACCTATAAGTTCGAGCTAAGTGGACTTATAAGTTGTTTAAGTACTTCTTAAGCAGTTGCTATTTGGGATAGCTCGTAGCTATGCTATGTATCGCTTAGGTTCGACTTAAAAGGGGGACTTAGGTCACTTCTAAGTGGAAGCTATGTTAAGGTGATAAAAGAAAGCTTGAACTTAGCTTGGACTTTGTTTGTTCAAAAAAACATTTTTCAGCAAGGGATTAAAACTATGTGTTTTTTGTTTGTGAAGTCTGTTGGGAGTTTTTTTTTTGCAAAGTTTGGGCGATGGATTGTCGTATGATTTTAAAGTTTCTGTTAGCCAGCTGCCTTGCAAGGGATGCTATTGCTGGCTTTGGATCTCCTGACAAAAATGCGTGCCCGAGTGGCGACGTAGCTACGAGCTGCAAAGGAAGGTACCCAATGTCAGAGGGGTTTTGGCTGCAATGTGTCGTCCAAAATGCAATTTGTAAATGTGTGCGGATGTGTGTGTGTGGACCGGATGAGGGCAAAGCAGACTCGCGCGCATTTTTGTGTGCGGGAGCGTGATAGTATGATAGATGAATATGTAATTTGTGTGCAAAATATGTGCGGAAGGGACTAATTGGCAAAATTTGATGCATTGAATGTGTGCGGATGTGTGCATGCGGCACTTCCACACCTAAAACTTCGTATTGTGTGCGGAATGTGTGCAGATAAACTGGGACTAGCTTTGCGTTCAAGCAACCAGTTTTTTGTTTCAACGGATTGATTTTCTTTGTTTTTGACTCGCCGCTCTACGGATTGCTTGGCCACCAGCCAATGCACCTGCTTCATGAGGGCACTACGGGCCTATTACCTATGGGTACTTCGATGATGCAGCCTGTTTTCTGAACCTTCGCAACACTCCGCAACAAAAAAGAAACAAGCGGTGTCCTGAGCCTGAAACATTCAATAAACAGTTTAAAAGAATATGAAATAGCCGCTGAATAAATACAACAAAATGAAAGACAGATCAAAAACTTTGCTTTCACTTTGCAACCCCTCAAGTAGACCTTAAGCTATGTTCAAGCTAAGTTCGGGCTAAGTTCGAGCTAAGTTCGAGCTAAGTGACCTAAGTCCGAAGAGCCTCCAAAGTACCCTTCGCTAAGGTGATGGTCCTAGGGGAAAAGACCAAATTATGAATTTCTTTCTGGCCCTTGACTTCCAGGCCGGCCTAGGCAGCATCATTGATCAATATTTGTTACATTTATAATACATAATATATAACATATTCATACACATGCACATCAAATACGAGAACCTTTCGGTTTTCTTCAAGATACCTATGAAGCAGCCAGCCTATCAGCATCGCAGCCGGGAACAGTCCCCTTTGTCTCAATTGAGGCGCCTCGAACAAGCGGGCGGCCATAGTGCGGGCCCTGGGTTTCCTTCGGCCCTCCGGTAATCCAGCATGGCAAGTGGAAATCCATGGAAATGCACTACGGATTAGTATTTGAATGGGAAAATGTGCTACGCATGATGGATTTTCTGTAGCTGCGTTAGTTCAACAGAAGGTAGGCCGTCGCGAACAATAGGATGATTTTCCCCACCTGAAACTAAAATTTTCAGGTTGGGTGAAACTTAAGAATCTTTCAAGTTGGAACTACCAACTAGCAAATCGGCGCATGGACCTTGGCTAGCTCATCCACATTGCGGATTGAATGCGGTTTTCAAATTACAACAATAATTACATACAATTACATGAACATGATTTGTTCAAAGCGCTTTAAAGGTGAGATGCACGCGAGAGGGACTTCGGTGTATCTCATGGGAAGACTATAGCGATCTCACTGATAGACTTCATCCACTCCCAAAATGAAAACTGCCAGTTACTGATTTTGGAATCCGGTTATATGTGTTTTGTTTTAAGGATGATATATCATGATATATTGTAATGTTATCGTGGTTTGAATGAAAGGCTTGGAGCCTACTTTCCGACAATTGGCCCTGACTTGAGTGAGATCATACAAGCAGTATATGGTTAGCTTTGGATTGATTCTAGCAACGCAGCAGTGACTCTCAGTGGGGAAACACATTTGAAGACATGGTGATCTGAGCATTTGTTGTACTTTATTAAAGGGAACCTGTCCAAGTTTTTACTGATGTACACGTTGCATTCGAAGCATTCACTGGCCAAAAAATATGGTTGGTAAACCCTAGTGACTAATCAAATTTCTGTTGAGTTTCATGAGAAGGTATTTCGTGGTAACCGCTTCCATGTCTGTTGCAAAAATCAATCCAGGTTTCTCGGTTGAATCCCAACAGTGCCATTCATTCTATTGAGTCAACCCAACCATGGTCTAATTAGTTTCAATCCTCGTTTTAGCTGGTCATGCCAATCACCTTATTTTGCTGGGTTAGATTGCCAGTTCAAAATGGTTGTTGGTTCAACCAAATACTGTAACTCCAATGTTTTTGTCAGCTAAAATTCAAACATGTCAATGAAACATACGTGGATATTTCAAGATAAGATCATAATGTTTTGCCAATGGATCCGGTGACACCATTTCCTGTGATGAAATCCCTTCAAGCTTCGCTTCACCAGTTTTTTCCGTGTCTTTCCTCATGAAATGTCGAGGCTTTTGCCATTGCAGCAAAAAACAATTATAGATGCAATGTCATGCAATTATCATAATGAATTATATGTTAATATATAAATATATTTAAATAATATATAACATAGACCCGGGCAAGCCGGCGGCGGAAGTTTCCCAAACATAAATGACCTATAGTTCAAAGACACCCTGTCCCGACCGTGTCCTTGCCTCGACAACCGTTTGATTTTTTCAGCGAGAGACGAAGCAAAGTCTTCACACTCCACACTCCACACTTCACACCGCACTCTTCGCACTCCAAACTTCAAACTTCACACTCCACACTTCACACTTCACAATTCACACTTCACAGTCCACACTTCACACTTCTCACTTCTCACTTCTCACTTCTCACTGCTTCCTTCACACTCCAAACCTCACACTTCACACTTCACACTTCACACTGCGCTCTTCGCACTCCAAACTGAAACTTC
>Ga0126342_10016565_pt1 | contig 12836 bp, 14 predicted proteins | sample Cyp1metagenome_FD_92528 | JGI IMG/M metagenome (GOLD analysis project Ga0126342, IMG submission 92528) | Coral microbial communities from Lord Howe Island, Old Settlement Bay, Australia - Cyphastrea 1 metagenome | ecosystem: Host-associated > Invertebrates > Cnidaria > Coral ...
GACACAGGTGTTGGTGATTGGGGAAACCAAGACAAGGAAACCGGAGAGCATAAGAAGGACTGCTTCAGAATATAGCCCCAACAACCTAGACAAACCCTAACCAAAACATAAATCAAGCAAAAACATATCAACAAGGTAAGCATGAACACTTTGACCCAAAATGTCCCAAAAACAGCCCCAGAAAAACATCAAAACCAAGGAACAAACATTGAACATAAACCTAAAAACCATAACAGCCAAAACACCCTCAACAAAACCTACCGTCATCCAAACCAAACATTATCACAACAACCTCAACAAAACATTTAGCAAGATAATCAAAAAGAAACAGTCAAACATTTAGATTTACAATATTGAACAAAAAACATAACAACCTCCCAGCCAACCTCCAACCTCTCTTGTCCTAGTTTCCCCCTTTCACCATTTTTTTCTGGGAGAAATGGGAGAAAAGCAACTGGTGCACATTTTGTCTCAAGCATTTTACCCCAGGTCTTCAATGATTTGCGATTAAGTACGATTAAGTTACATTAAAAAATCGAAACGATCATGTGGTCGGGAAACTCCATTTGTAATCAACAAGCTCCAGTCTAACTCATTCTAATTCCACATGTATTGTAAGTTGCTTTTGCCCACTGATCTCTCTTTAGTCACTTGCACCATTTCTTGATGGTTACATAGATACCCCACATATCATCTAATTGATTGAATCACCCCCTAGCTAGCATTTCCCTTGGATTTTCTTCATTTCCGGCGGGTTTTCCACTTTGACCAAAATTAGGTGTTATCCATTTCCTAGAGAAAAAAGGTGCTTAAGATTCTGCAAGATGGTGCAAATATAAAAAAAGGAGTACGCCAAGGTTGACCAAAACCATCTATATTTGGCAACCATCCATATACATATATAATGTGTGTGTCCACGGGACGATGATCAAAAATTGTCTCATGATGTGGATTCAAGTATATAAAATACCCACATAAACGAACTAAACTGTCGATATATCCTATAACATCTATAACATATCCCAGCTGCTTCCTAGTGATATATTTCGTATTATCATCAAAGCTAAAAGGGTAGAAACATCGTGCAGGTTGTTTTTTGGGCTTGCCACATGAATGATGGGACACGAATTGAGACGGAACACGTTGCAAATCTGCAGCTTTCTGCGGGAATGAGAAAACGGCAAAAAGATGACAAAACCTGCCATACAAACTATCGCGTGGTTGGGGAACTCTTAGTACCATAGTAGCTCCTCAGGTTTTTGGCTCCTCAGTGAATAGGTAATTTGCAAAATCATCGAATCGAAATAAGTCTTAAGTGGAGGATTTTCCAGCCATGCTTGATGACCAGAGACTTCCTATCCATGCCATGAAATTTCAGAACCAGCATAAAAAATGGGGGTTCAACACCAGAAACATGATTAACTCCCCACATTGGACGAGAACTTTGAGCGCCAGCTGGGGGAAGTTGCGACACAGCCATGCAGGGGGTCTTCACCAACATGAGCCATTTGGAGCCTCGACCGTGAATTCCCCAAAAAATTACAATTTATGGCAATACTGCTTTGGGCTGGTCCCTCCCTATTGATCAACATGGGTGGTCACCCCCTATTAAACAACACCCTTCTGGCAAATCCTTTTTGGTGGTGAGAAAGTGAGTTGGTTCTGATGTTTCTGACCTCATGGTTCTGGCGCTGGCTGATGCAAACTGCTGCTAATCATGCTGCTCATAGGCGCTGCTATATTTTCTCATTCTTTCTCTTTACCCCTGTCCCATTCAGCTCATTGCTGCATTTGTTTCCGGCACACAGTACTGCTTTTCTGATAAAAATCTTGCAAATGCACACTCATCTCACAGAATCCCCAAAATCTAGGAACATCCCAATCTATTTTTTTAATTGAAAAAACATGCATTTAAATGTATTTTTAATTCTTATATACTGTATGTTTAAAAAATGCATTTTGAGAAGCTCATAAAGGGTACCCCTTTGGGCAAGTCGTTCCCCCGAAATATGTGCACCCCCAATTAAAGAACACCCTCAGACCCCCTGGCTTCATATTGCTGATTCTTTCTACTTTGCTTCATTGCTTCATTCTGCTGATGGCTTCTAGGTTTTGAATCCTTGTGCCCTGATCCTTTTCGGATTCAAAACATTTCTCATACTAAATCTCATAAATCCCATTCCAGATCTCATGAATCCCATTTTCTGCTCGTTATTTGGTGGTGAAAACCTTCTCATGGATTTAGACCTTAATACGAACTTGGCATTACCCATTGTTCCTTAGTTCCCTCCCAACCACTGGATAGCAAAACCAAAAGCAAAAGCTGTCGCTTCCCACCTTCTGCTGGTACCAGGATGGCCTTGTAGAGTTTCTTGCGGTCCTCTTCTGGGTCCTTCCCGATGGTCGTGGTTCAATTGATGAATGGGATAGCTTGCGGCGAAGCTAAATCTGGGCCCAAGGGGATACTTGGAGAATTGTTCTTTGAAGCACACATAACATAAAATGCTGCAGCGAGCCTCTCCCTTCCCGACAGCAAATCGGAGCGCTTCCATCCTGAGCCAACGCTTGTGGAAATCATCAGCAAGACTGAATTTAACCAAGACTATGGGTCGGTTCACCCTTCAACACCAAGGTCTTCACACTATGTTACATCTGTTATATATAGCCAGACCTTCACCAGACTGCCGGAAAAAAAAACATGTTCATAGTTCATAATCCGAAATATATCTTAAATCATTCCTAAGTCATCCCAAGTCTATCTACATCTGGTTGATCAAGGTTAGACCTGATAGACCAAGGCGCACCACTTATATCATTCCTAAGTCTATCTTGGATATATTCCTACTTGGTGGTTCATCCCACTTCGTAAGTGGGTTACTAGTTATCAGTGGGATAAGTAGGGTGAATCCACTTCTAACTGGGGCTACAACCTACTTACTACTTACTAGTTGGAATGATATACTGGTCATTACTGGTCTATTATACCATTCAAAATGACCGGTTATGATATTCCTAAATAGCCAATATCAATTGGTCAATCCTTATTATAATACCATTTGGTTAGTACCATTGATTAATTATGATAATTGACAGAGCCAATCACCATTGATTATTATTATGATTATTAGGTGATTATCCCATTGATCATTATAATGCCATTTATTCCATTATTATACCGTTGATTGTTCCATTGATTATGAATACTATTATCACCATTGATTATTATAATATATTATAATTTACTGGTGCTTAGTAGGGAATGGATGGGAATGGGGGTTGCTGGGATAATTATTGATACTTATTGTGGATCATTCCCTCATTCCCTACCAAATACGAGTAAGATATAGTAAGATAATATATAATAAACATTCCTAAGAATCAATGGTATTATAATAATCACCATTAATCACCATTGATATACCAATTAATTTATAGCTATAGCTACAGGATGGTGCCCCATAGTTAGCTAAGTTGGTTTATAAACCCCATTAACTATAGTTATATCTGCCATAAACCATAGTTATGGGAGTTATAAACCAACTTAGCTAACTATGGGGCACCACCTTGTAATACCATTGATTATTCCTAAGACAGAGCCAATCACCTGGTGAAATGCTGCGCTGGGCGGCACTTCGGAGGCCACGGTGGGCTTCTCACTGGGCGTCCTCATGATCTCCACCTCCTCAGGGCGGGTTTTTTGCCTTCTTGGCATAGGGAAATCATGGGAAACCATAGGTGTTTAAGAAGTTTTTAAAGTTAGGAAACCATAGGAAAAAATGAGTTTTAAGATGTTTTAAGCCTTAAGTATGATGGGTTTCAGATGTTTCGAAGTAAAATAGAACCAGGTATTCTGCAAATTGTTCCCTTTGAGCAATTCTGGGCTGCATCCATTGGCGTGTTTTCAAAAATGTATCTTTTCAAAAGCCGTGCAAGCCTCCGATTCCCGTCCTTTCGGCAAGTCAAACCAGTATTCTGATTGTTCTGGACAGGTTTATCGCGCATCATGGTCCACGCATGTCCACGCTACATACTCACTGTGTCCGAATTCTTCTCCTGCCAACTGCTTTTCATGGTCAAATCCTGTCAAAACGTAGTATCTTCTCATCGCGGGAATTGAATGCGTCCATGTCTTTGTTGACCCTGCAACGGAAGGAACATCTCATTATGTGACGGAAGGATATGCAAATCTGGTTAGGTTACGAGACGATGCTATAGACCGAAGCCCTGGTACCCCCAGGTTTCGGCGCACCGCGGCATCCGGTATGGAGAGTTTCCGCGAGCCGCATTTCTGGAGCACCTGGGAAATTTGGCACGTGGTGACTTGTTAATCGCCACATACATAAGGCTAACATCATGATGATGATGATGATGATGATGATGATGATGGTGCTGATGGTGCTGATGGTGCTGATGGTGCTGATTGTGATGGTGATGGTGATGATGATGATGATGATGATGATGATGGTGATGGTGATGGTGATGGTGATGCTGATGATGATGATGATGATGATGATGATTGTGCTGATGATGATGATGGTGATGATGATGATGGTGATGATGGTGGTGGTGATGATGGTGGTGGTGATGGTGATGGTGATGGTGATGATGATGATGATTATTATTATTATTCTTCTTCTTATTATTAGTATTATTTTTATTATATATTATCATTGTGATTATGATGACGATGCCAATGATGACGATGACGACGATGACGACAATGACGACGATGACGACGATGACGACGATTGGTAGTGGTGGGGCTCATGTCCCTCTACTCTTGCGAGTCGCATGTTGGATCCTTGCACGCTGATCCACTGAAACAACCTTTGAATTTGCACCATGGCACTGCCATCTCTTCATGCTTCCTTTTAAAGTTCAAAGAAAAACACCTTTTCTGGTATCATGGGATGATTTTGTTCGGTACCAAATTTGGGTATCTAACCCAACCTGAATACTTTCCATGAAGACCATGAAGCGAGTAGTGGACCCTTCTATTAAATGCCCAGGTCATCTCTTCGACAGTTTCAGGCAAATGGATGGAATTATAAGAAAAAGGTTATCTGGTTGGTGGTTTTAACCATCTTGAAACATATGAAAGTCAATGGGAAGGATTATCCCATATATTGTGGAAAATAAAAGTTATGTTTGAAACCACCAACCAGGTTATGTTGTAACCACGACTAAATTACCACGACATTTCCAACCATGACAATCCACCATGGAAACCGTACGACAATCCAGCATGGATTTCGCGTGGCACGACGACTCAGCGAATCACCAGGAGATGGACATTGGGCTGGTGCTGAGAGGAAATGGCCGAGTCAGATCTGGTTTGGGAAGGACATAGAAAACCATAAATCTTGTTAAGATTTTACCGGTGCGGCATGTACTTTTGGAAAGATCTTGCTGGGAACCATGTACATGCCGGTGATTGTTTACTGATTTTTGGCTGGAAGTCATGTGCTTTTGTTCTTATATCGATTCTCGCGAAAGTTCTGTGCTCTTTCATTGGAATTTCTCATTGCCCATAAGTTTTCTTTGATCAGAATTTGCCGAATGCGTGAGCCTTTTCACCAGATTGTGCAAATATACATAGATATAATATAATGTATATATATATATATATGTGTGTGTGTGTGTCTGTTAGGGGATGATTGCCGTTGTCTAACGCGCTTTCACTAGTCTTCCAGAAGCAGTATACAGTATATTACCTTTTTTGCTTAGAGTTTGCCGGGGGGAGCGGGTGCCTTTTGATAGATTTTGCCGAAGGCTGTGTATCTGTTTGTTAGAGCTCACCGGAAGCCGTGTTTCTTTTCACTAGACTTTGCCGGGTCGTGGTGTGCTTGTTGACAGATGTTGCCGGAGCCTGTGTGGTAGCACAATGCCAAACTTTAAGGATTCCCATCCCAAGGGCACATACCCCCCCAAAAAATGAGGCTTTAAAGAGCCCTTAAACTTGGGCTTGATAGAGGCTGACTACCCCTTCAGATACCCCATTTTCACTAAAAGAATAGTCCTGCGCACCAAGCTCCTCTGAGGGCTGCACTTTACGCTCATCTCTTTCCAATTTCTTTTTTAGCCTCAGACCCCACCGTCTTACCAAAGCGTGCTACTCGTCCACTGCACCAACTGCATATGCACTTCATGATTCTTAATGGTATATATCTATATTATAGATCCAAACTACCACGGATCGAGACTCACATTGCATACGAAAAAAAACACACTCTCTCTCTCCCAATATACAATATGCACCGTCTATCTATCTATCCATCTATCTGTCCATCATTCTATTCTTTTCTATTCTATGCTATTCTATCTTACCTATCTCATCTATCTTACCTATCTTGCTGAAATTATCTACAATATCAAAATCTATCTAATCTATCTATCAAATGCATCTAACCGATTTATAAATCTCATTTACTGAGAGTATCTTATCTAGCTGACATATCTGATCAATCCGATCTATTGGTTTTCTATTGTTTATCCAATATTATCCATTTAAATTGGTTGTATCCATAGTGGCCAATGTATCTATCGATCCATCTATCTTCATTGCATCAAGGTTGCCCCTCACTGCTCCTCTTTGTCAATGGGCCTTCACCGTCCCTCAGAAGAGAAACGTGTCGTTTAACGTGTTTGGATGTGTTAAACGTGTTTTTTTTTGCTGGGTTCATTTATGCTTAGTGATGGAATAATCGTGACGCAGTGGTGATCATTATGATATAATGTTTTTTTTAAATAGAAGGGCTAACAATGGTTAATGATGGTGACATGACATTGTCTAATGTCATTGTTGGCCCTTATTATCCGCATTGTATCCCATTGTATCATCATTATATCACTATTGTTATGGGCTCCATGGGATGATTATGGGATCATTATGGCATGATGGGATGCTACCATGATAACCAACAAATAAATAAATCGACTCTGCCAAGCGCCAGGGCTTGGAAAAGAAACCAAAAATAGTTGCTATTCTGAGGGTCGCACTGTCAATTTCGGAAATGGTGAATAGAAATGACGTGAAATGATATGACATATATCAATATATATCATATATATGAAACGTTGTGAAACCATGAGAAATGATATGAAATGATAACTGGCTCAAAAGTCATCCCAAAAATACAATTGAGGGAGCATTGAGGAAGTGTAACCCATTGAGGGAGTGTAACTATAAGCAACCACTCTTGACATCAAAACAATAGCTAGTTCCAAAATCAACTGGCAAAGTATAGCTATAACTAAATCCCAAGACAATTCAATCATTTGGAAGTAGGCTGTTCATCGTCCCCTGGAAGCCGCTGAGAGGTGGCTTCCAAACCCCTATGGTACTTTGAAGATGGTCTAGCCATAAGGGACCTTCTCATTATCTGGTTCCTTTTCTGGTTCCTTAAATTGGCCAAGAAACAGGTCCAGAGGTGACAAGGAGATGTTGTCAAGCCTTAAGCTGTCCAAATCCAGTTGATCCACGGACCAGTTCAATCCACGCCGTCCAAAACGTTCCCCAAAGATCTCCTGATCCCGCGGCCAAGGTTTTTTCATCGAGGGGTTTATCCTCTGGTAAACGTTTACAAAAAATTCAAAAAACTATGGAAAGATCCACCATGCTATTAATAGATAAATCCATGTGAATCCAGTATTTCGACTGGGCCATTCTCCCGTTGGCTATGTAACAAACTACCAGAGGGTATCCTCTGCTAATCCAACGTGGCAATGAAGAACTCTATCGGATAGGCCGCCTGCCGCCTGTCCTGAGAAACGTCACCATCCTTGGATGTCCTCGGCATGTTGTCCATGCTGTCCCAGTGAAACTGAGGTCTTCCCGGACAGTCCCTCCATTCATTGGGATGATTTTGAGGGGAACCCAACCTGAAACCCTTATCTTTCCCATCAATCATATGGTTTCCTGTAACTTGTTTTTTTTACCAGCCCAATCTCCCATATCTCACTTGCAAGTGTGTGCTATTGGTTGCTCATTCACTTCCATTAGCTGCCCACCGCAATTTAATCCAGACTGTGAAAGTTTTGGAATCGGGCCATACCAAGCCCAATGCCCATACTGGAGTGCGAACCTGTGCATTATGGTAAGAGTAATCCCCACTAAACTAAGTATATAACTTATAACATTAGTTCCAATTTACTACTATATAACCACCTAGCCGCAGGAGTCAACCGATTATTGCTCTCAAGTATTACCCTCCGGACATCCCAAAAAGCCCAGTTGCAGAAGTTCCAGTGCCGCATTCTGAGTCAAAAGGGCCGAAACCGAGCCGGGGGGAGACGGAGGGAACCGTCTCTGATTTTCATAAGGGGGGCATCAGAAACTATCACAAACCATCCCCCCCAAACAAAGGCGATATCATACAATATTGTCATAGTAGGAAGGGCCGGATTGATATACCGGTTTGATAAGATATATATATATAATTATATATACTATTCATTATCATCTACCTATTGGTTGGTTTTCATGGGGGAACCGTCTATGAATTCCAAGCCTTGAAGAGTTGGCGAAAAAGCAGGGGCAAATCAATGGATGTTCCGCTCAGGCTACGAATTAGTAAATCATCATATGTTACTATGTTCATACATTATCATAAACGATTATAGTCGATTATATGTTCCCATGTGTCTCATGGTAAATCAGTATATGATCATCATATTTCCCAGTTGTTTCATCAAGTTGATTTCCGCTTGATATCTACCCATTGATAGTCACACAGATGGCTTTGTCACAAATGAAGAAACCATCATTATCATGTTTTTTTTCCATACTTGTATGCTTTCACATTTCAATGACCAGAAAATGGTCACCCATCACCATGAAATCAATCCAAACGGTCCATCATTGTGTTTGATCCTATCCAAATGTTTAGGTGTATCCTCTGGTAATTTAACAATGAGCTGTGGCCAACGTTGGATGATTTACCTGTTATGCGTGTTGTCATGTTGCATAAGTATGTTAAATTGATTACGGCCAACGGGTAAATCCAACAGTCAAAGAGCCATGATTACCAATGATTAGGTGATCAAAGTGATATTTATGTGTCTCTATCATTAGTGGTACCCTCTGGTAATCTAACATAGCTATTGAAAATGGCCATTTATAGTGGATTTTCCCATTAAAAATGGTGATTTTCCATAGCTATGTTAAATTACCAGAGGGTATCAACAAACGAATGTCCCATTCACATCCCATTCGTACCCGCACTGCCTCCCAGCGTTTCTCCAAGGTTCAAAAGGCACATCGAGGCGTAGCTTGCCCCGCACATGTCGTGCAGGTCGCTTGGGGTTATGTCTTCCTGCAGGGAGAAGGCCCCTTGCGAAATCCTGCACCAGTTGGTATAGGTAACTATGAAACACGCAAAATGATATAAAGAATGGGGTTATAACTGGATAAACATGGATAAACCATCTGCCAACTGGTGATTTCGCAACCATCCACAGCAGCCATATGGGGATGGTTATCCTTCTATTGATATGAGTGATTGGGTGATTTTACCATCGGTGTCATGTGGTTGGGAAACTATACAGATAGCACCTCCCAAGAGCCAGATAGTTAGAGGCTAGAGCTGCTAGGGGTCCTTTTCTTTTCCCATGATGATCAAGACCAAGAGAGTAGCCATTGGTGAAAGGGCTGCTGCTTGTACATGATTGTGGATGTAATCAACTCTAGTCCTAGCTTTAAGCAGAAGTTGTGGGTAGCTACATGTAGCTACATCCCCAGCCATGTATGCTATGGCTATGTTACGTTGTTGAAACAAAAAAACGGGTCTGACTATGCACAGTGGCAAGGATGTGTGGGTGCATCGAAAGATACCAATGGGAAATCCCGTCAAAATTGATGCGTTCTTGGAAAAAAACATCTATGAATGGAGGTTTTAATCGAACATCAATTAACATCAACTATAATTAGAGGTTTTGATAGAAAAATCAACTATCTCTCTCTCGATAAAAAAAGAAATCAACTATAAATGGAGGTTTCAATGGGAAAATCATCTGTAAATGTGTATTGTTTTCCATTGCCAAGAAACATGGTTTCAAGAAATGCTCAACCTGTAAGGCTGAGTCCACAGCCTCCGACCCTCCGACCCTCCGGGCCTGTCAACAAGGAGCCAGCGCTAGCACTGTTCCACATGGGGCTAGTGCCATTGAGCCACAAATTCTGAAGAAACCGCCTGAAAATTAGCATGAAACATCATGAAACCCCAATGAACTTGCATATCACCTTGAATTTTATACATATTTATAGCCAAACACATTGGAAAATGCTGAATCATTTATCTTTATGTTTATTTGTTTGTTTATCTATATGTTGATTAATTTGAAAAAGATCTAATATGATTTGATTTGACCATGTGCCACAGAGATTGCAAAGTAGCCAATTTAGAATCCGAAAACCCCGGGCAAATCAGCAGGGTTTGTCTGAAAATAGGGCACCCCAAAATCCACGGCTTAATCATCATGTTTCATATTAACAAATTGGCCACATCTGGTGGTAAAATCACCAATATATAGGTAATATCATAGTCTGAGTTGCAATGTATTGCAATGTATTACAATGTATTACATATCCACTACATATCCCAAGTACTGCTTGGTTGATGTTGTTTTCATCCCCGTTTCGCTTCGTGATTTGCCCAAAAAAGACATCCTTCAACCCCCCACCTGCCAGAATCCTTCGCCCCACCAGGCGCCGCCGCAACACCGGGCACACGAAGTCGGGCAAACAGGCGCAGCACAGCGCCGCCTTCGCCGGGTCGTCGGGCTCGTTGAAGTCCCGCACGGTGTCCTCGATGATGCCCGGGCGAGCCCAGCCGAAGCTCAGAAGGGAAGCCATCGTGGCCTTCTCCTGGAGGAGCAGGCAGCAGGCTTTGGGCTGGTGGATTTTGGGACATGGAATTTGATACTGGTTGGTGGTTTCAATCCCTCTGAAAAATATGAAAGTCAGTTGGGATGATTACCCTCTGGTAATTTAACATAGCTATTGAAAATGGCCATTTATAGTGGATTTTCCCATTAAAAATGGTGATTTTCCATTGCTATGTTAGTTTACCAGAGGGTACATTCCCAATATATGGAAAAATCAAAAAAATGTTCCAAACCACCAGGATAAATCCTCCAGTGGAAAGCTGGTTGATCAATTAGCCATATATCATCCCGTGAGACTTCCCATATATAGTACCCTCTGGTAAATTAACATAGACCCTGGCAGTTGTCGGGGTTGGAAGACTAGTTTCCATTAAAAATTGGTGATTTTCAGGGTCCAACTGTTTATTTACCAGAGGGTAATCCTGGAATTCCAAACCACCAGTGACTTCACCAAGGAGAAAAACATAACTCAGCAAGTCCAAGTCGCCTTTGAGATGGACCGGTCATCAGCTCTGGGAAGTCCTGAGGGCTCCGAAGATCCCGAAGATGTTCGATTTTGGGGATTCAACCCCCCTCCAAGGATTTACCCTCTGGTAAACTAACATAACTATGGAAAATCACCATTTTTAAAGGGAAAATCCACTATTAATGGCCATTTTCAATAGCTACGTTAAATTACCAGAGGGTATTCATAACATTTAAGAACCAGCAGTCACTGATAAATACGCATTTGTTCATTCCAACCATCTATGATTGCCTAGGTCATTCTCCAGTTCCATTCCCTATCCTCACGTTTGAAAACCAACAACTTCAGCAAATCCCCGTCATTGTTGTCGTTGATGATATCCCCAAAATGGTTGGTTGTCCACCTGGAGTCCACCCCACTTTCTTGTTGGATAATCTTGGGGGCAGTCTGCGCCAGGGATGCCAATCAATGGCTATGCCACTCAGGAAAAATTGCGATTGCAGTAACCATCAGATTTAGCGGTACCCAACCGGTTCACTCTATCATATCCAAATATCTCCGCACTATATCAATCATATCGCAACATATCCCAAGATGACCAATATGCCACCACTAGATATACATACGTGTATATATATATACTATGCGCCATGTTCAGGCAACCCTATTTGAAAGCACCAGCTGCAAACAAATATCCAAACCCTTCCATAAATCCCCAAATCCATCACTTTTTTATTCCAGAAAATTCTAGGCCATTCTGGTTGTCTAAGTTCCATTTTTTGGTGATTTTGGGGATGGTGGATCCTATTGCTTTACCAACATTATCAGGGTATATCACCATTCATCACCATTCATTATCATGATGAACCATTCTTAACCATTATTAAGCACTATATTCATCGATATTCCCATTCTTAACCACTATGAACCATTGTTAATCACTTTAAACTTTAAACTAACCAGTGTTAATCATTTTTATTCATATGAAAATGATTCTTAGTGATTCGTGTTAATTCTTCATCACCATGATTAACATGGCCTTAACTACTACAATTATTGTTAACATTGCCTGATTAATCACTATTACCCTCTGGTAATTTGTTACTAAGCTATGGAACATGGTTATTTAGTTCGTTGACTTACCCATTCAAAATGGTGGTTTTTCCATAGCAATCTGTTAGTTTACCAGAGGGTAAGTGGTACATAAATCCCTATGACAATGGATTGTTGGTTCCCAAAACCCGAACTATTACTATATACCATCTGGTTATTTAACATAGCTATGGAAAATCCCCATGCTATTAATAGGTAAACCCTCCATAAATGGGCCATCTATCCCATGGCTATGTTAAATAACCAGATGGTAACTAGGAACACGGCCTTTATCTGGCCGTGGTGTTTTTGTGATCAACGGGGTGTCATGGATGATGTTTGATGTGGTCGTGCCAATAGGATTTTGGTTGATGTGATTTCAAAGGCGAAAAAA
>Ga0126342_10016566_pt1 | contig 12835 bp, 8 predicted proteins | sample Cyp1metagenome_FD_92528 | JGI IMG/M metagenome (GOLD analysis project Ga0126342, IMG submission 92528) | Coral microbial communities from Lord Howe Island, Old Settlement Bay, Australia - Cyphastrea 1 metagenome | ecosystem: Host-associated > Invertebrates > Cnidaria > Coral ...
CAAGAGCAGGTTCCAACCTGGGGCGACCAGGTAGCTGACCAGTGGTGAAACTGGTCTGGGGCTATGTACGTGTCACACAGTGACGACCCAAAGCAAACCTGAGGATTGCAGGTGAAACTGACTTACACTGGCAGAGCTGGGTAAAAAGGAATGCGAGTGTCCGTGCGGTACGGAGTTCATATGTCACTTTGAGATGTATATATATATATATATTTATATTTATATATATATATACATATATACAAATATATATACATATATATATATATATATATATATACATATATATATATAATTTTTATATACAAGACGTGTAGAATTATGTTTAATTTTGCGGAGTGCAGTTGGAGAAACACCACAAATTTGCATTGTGGACTTCCCGGGGTTGAAGGGACCGGCCCACAAGTTTCCCGCGTCCTCGTAGGCTTTGACTATTTGGTACTTCGTTCGGCCCGAGCAGTACTCCGCCTCTCTAACACCTGATTCACAGGCAGCTGTTGGCACTTTGGGGAAAGTTCTGATTTAAGTGAATCCTCAATGGAAGGCTAGGCTTGGTTTACCAGCGCCCCATATCGAGGATGCATACAGCGCCGACATCTATAAAGCAAGTATCACAGACAGACCTGCATGCGTATCGATGGATACCTGCATATGACGTGTGTATTGATTTGTGTACACATTTGTCATACGTCCGTGTCTTCAGTGACTGCAACGTGTGGGGTATGTATAATATGTGTGAGCTAGCGGCACACATTCCTCGATTGCAAAAGAGAGGCCTCATGATCTATCTGAATATAGCCTCCAAAGCTTCAGTAAGAAGCAAGTCCAATTAAATAATGACTGTTCAGAAGATCCTTAGAGCTTGGTCCCTGTACTTTTGCCATTTGTCTATATTGACCTATAAGTCGACCAACTGATCGATCTATGTTGATTAGCTTGGTCTCATTATGTCCCATTCGTTTCCAATGCCTCTAAGCAGGGAAATGCAGCCATGCAACAGGCAATCTTCTGCGGGAGCCGCTGTGAGTCCATCCCTGAGCCACCATGGAATGGCGTTGCACCTGCAGAGCAAGTCAAGCTGTCCATCTTTTGCTACACTTGCCTTAAACCTGCTTGTCAAACTGCTGGTCAAGCTGCTGATTAGAGTCGGATTAAGAAACTCCATTGTATTCAGAAACTATTTGTCAGATGCAGAAACTATGCCGTCGTATTCAGAAATCAAGTTGGCCATACTCATATTCAGAAATTATTTTCCTGCGGTATTCAGAAACTACAGCGTCATATTCAGAAACTGCAGCGTCGGATGCAGAAACTATTTTGTCGTATTCAGAACTTAATCTAGCCGGTTCAACACTTCAGCAACTTCGGTTCAGCTACTACGGTTCAGGGTTGGTTTAGGGTTTCTTTATGCTTATTCGGGGTTTGTTTAAGATTGTGGTTTAGGTTAGGGGTTGTTTAGGGGTTATCGATATAGGGTTGTGAGAGGTTTACCGAGCACTTGTCATTTTCAGCTTGGACTTTGGATTCGATTGGTTTCCTTCGCTTCACGGGAGGCCGCTGCCCAGCATGATGGATGCCATGACCGACCAGGTCCGGATGCTGGGGGGCGGCTCCAAACTCGAAGTCCAGCCACTCAGCCACAGACGGATGCTCCCTTTTCTATCCTTTTCTATTTTTTTTTGAGCTCCATTTGAGATGTTCAGGGTGGAGATACTAACATTCAGAGTATCCTGCTGGGCAAGCACTGCTCTATAGCAACATTGGCGATTGATTCTATGGTATGATTCAGAATGATACAGTATGTCACTCAGTGTGTTTGCATGTAGGCAGCTGGCAGTTGAAGCATCTCGCAGGCCGGATCCTACTGTGGGGGTGCTGTCACCTATGGCAGCGGTGTCCACGGCCCAGTATCCCACAAGCTAAACATCGTTTGCCCCTGCAAGGTCAGGTTGCCACGTGGCACAAGCAGTGTCTTGATGTCATGGCAGCATTGAGAGTCGCAAAAATGATCAGAAACACTGTGAAACACTAGTTTTATCTAGTTGTTTTATTGCAGTCAGCATTCAAAGACTTACACCATTCTGTTATTCTGTGCAGCCCAAAGCACCTGTCATGATATCCAGTTCCCATGCTATGTTTCTGTTTGGAACATTCAGGCTGAGATGTATGGCCCGTTTGAATGCTTGCACCGTTGTGGGCATGCAAACTCCAGCACGGCTTCATACTGCTGGAGGCTTAGACATGACACGTGATGGAATGTGCGCAAGCACAACACAGATCCTATTGAATGGAACCGCTTCGGGTGAACCAACACAGGTGTTGGAGCTCTTGAGTCAGCGGTACTCTTGACATCTCTTGACTGTACAGAAACACAAATAACGGATAATACGGGTCTGACCTGTCAATTGTCCATTCGGATAAACGATTTCGCTCACACCGTGAAATGTTGTTTTGCTTCTTAAATTCACAGAATCCATTACGTATGTTCTGTTCGAGTCCCTTGGCGACGAGCACCGCCTGGACCACCATGACATGATGGGTAAGAGACTGTGGGCGAGCTCGTCAAGAGGGAAATTGTCTGGTCAGGGGATGGCTTTTCTTTTTCGGGGCTGAGGAGTATTGTAGCTAGGGATACGGGCTGCGGGCTGAACACTGGCCTACTTGGGTCCAACAGGGTAGCCTTACGTTGAGCCAAACATGGACCTACTGGGTCTAAGAGTCTAACCTTACGTTGAGCCCAACACAGGCCCAACCTGTGGAATATGGCCCAAACGTGGGATATAGCGCCAAAAACGCGTGTTTTCAGCATGTCCCATTGAGTCGGCAATATTGGCTCGTGTTGGGCCCAACATGGGCCCGAGCTGCCCCAGTCAACCCAGGTCGACCCCACGTTGAAGCCATGCTGCGCACACGAGCCCAAAACCGATGGGGAACATTGCGCACTACAAAGCCCCACACCAAAACAAACAAAATACCAGTGAAAACGAACATATTCAGCATTTTGCATTGTGTGTGTGTGCGTGTGTCAAATCCCCCATGAGTCCACCCGGAGCCCAACTTGGGCCGAAGTTGTTCCCAAACAGGGTCAACTTGCGCCCAAGTTGCGCCACGTTGGGTCCAAGTTGGGCCCAAGTTGGAGCCAAGTGCGTCCAAGTTGGGCCCAGGTTGGAACCATCTTGCCCCAAGCCGGGCCCAACTCGAGCCCATGTTGAGGACCTGTTGAACTGTTGGCTCGAAACAATGAATTTCGATGATGTTGTCCCGATACAAGTAGTACCCGGGCAGGCCGGGGGGCCGAAGTTTCAAAAGAAACGTCTATAGCCTATAGAGTGGAACAAAGACTGTGCCCCTATAGGGTGCGGGCAAGCCTTCTGTGCTTCACAGCAGCAATCTTTTGACTTTTCATTCCGGCGCCATCTCTTCTCAAGGTTCTTTTCTCATTTCGTCTGATCTCATCGCATTGCAGCTTCTCTTGGAAACTGCTCATTGCATCCCATTGTCACTGCGGTCTGTGTCATCCCAGCTCATCTCATCTCATGTCGTGTCTTCTCGTTTTTTTCATCTCATCTCAGTTCATCTCATGCCTCCCCTCCTTTTCTCAGCTCTTCTCAGCTGAGCACAACTGTTCTCATCTCTTTTCATGTCAGCTGAGCTTTTCACATCTCTTCTCAGCTCATGTGAACTCTCCTGTTTTCAGCTCTTCTCAGCCTCTCCATTCTACGCAGCTCGTCTCAACTCAGCTCATCACCGCTCTTCTCGTGTCAGGTCGTCTCAACTCACCCCATCTGATCTCATCTCGGCTTATATCAGCTCTTCTCACAACTCTTCTCAGCTCTTCGCAGATCATGTCTTCTCATCTTCCAAGCTCTTCTCACGCTCACCTCAGCTCTTCTCACCTCATCTCAGCTTTCCTCAGCTCACACTCAGATCATCTCAGCTCTTCTCCGCGCCAAAGCCACAAAAAGTACGGTTTTGAATTGAAGCCTTTTTAAAAAGCAAATGTAAAAGGAGAATGAAAAGCGCCAAAATCAAAAAACATATATCAAAAACTAATCGTCGCAACTTTGGCGCAGCCATTCCAATACGATTTGCAAGCACCAGCAGTCAAAACAGGTGCACGCGCGCAAACTGTTCCTTTCGTCGCCAAAGGTCCAGGCCAGTTTTTTTTAGCGCCTAGTTTGCCGTGCGCTCCCTATCTACCTTCGGCAGCAAGTTGCAAAAGACCATGGAACTACGTGCGCAACAGCAACATAACATAGGGCAACATTGATGCAGCCACCCCAAGAGGATTTGCAAGCAGTGAGTTGCGAAAGACCATGGACCTACGTGCGGAACAGCAAGGCAGAGCAACATTGATGCAGCCACCCCAATAGAATTTGCAAGCACTGAGTTGCAGCGTGATGCAGCCACCCGAATAGGATTTGTAAGCAGCAGGTTGCAGAAGCCAATAGAATTATATACGTTGGCAAGGCAGAAGCTTCTCCTGCTCAAAACCTGCTCCAAAACTGGATGTCGGTGCCAAAGCCGGAAAAAGTACGATTTTACGATTTTGAGTTTGAAGCTCTTTCACTGGGAATTTAAGGGGAAAATGAAACGCGCCAAAAACGAGCAAAATCCGCAAAAACTCATTGCCGCAAGCTTGTCGCAATTGAACTGCAACTTCAGCTTGTGAAAACGAAGCTTTCGTGGGAGACGCCCTTCAAAAACCGAACTTTCAAAAACGAACAACTTCAAGTTGGCAAAACGACGCTTGAGCGGCAGTCGCCGTTTTGAAACCGTCGCGCGGCAGACCTTCCCATCTTTGGAGGCACGTTTAGTTTTGTGCTGCAAAACACAACATGTCGCGCATCCGCTATCTCTCAAAAACATATTTTGCGCGAGACTTCCCTGACAAGCCGAAAGTTGATGTCGTGAGAACGAAGCATTCGTTGGAGACTTCCCTCAAAAACTGAAAGTTGAAGTGGTGAAAATAAAGCTTTCGTGCGAGCCTTCCCTCAAAAAGTGAAAGCTCAAGATGTGAAAACGAAGCTTTGGTGCAAGAATACACTCAAAAAGTGACAGTGGAAGATGCGAAAACAAAGCCCTCATGCGAGGCTTTTTCAAAAATTGAAACTCTCAGCTCGTCTCAGCTCTTCACCTCACGCTCTCCTTCTCTCAGCTCCTACTCAGCTCATTTTTCATTGCTTTGACAGTCATTGCTGTGACAGTCATTGCTGTGACAATCAGTGCTGTGGCAGTCATTGCTGTGGCAATCAGTGCTGTGACAATCATTGCTGTGACATTATTGCTGTGACAGCAATCATTGCTGTGCCAGTCATTGCTGTGACGATAATTGCTGCGACAACGCTTTGCTGCGACATTCCTTGCTGTGACACTCATTGCTGTGACAGTTATTGTTTTGACAGTTTCATTACTGTTACCGCCACTGCTGTGACAATCATAGCTGTGAGAAGCAGTGCAGTGGCAATCATTGCTGCGACAGTCATTGCTGTGACTGTAAAGTAAAGTAAGGAGTGTGGAGTGTAAAGTGTGGAGTGTAAAATGGAGAGTGTGGAGAGCTATTGCTGTGACAATCTTTGCTTCGTCAGCCATTGCTGTGAAAACCATTGCTGTGACAGCCATTGCTGTGACAAGCATGGCTGTGACATTCCTTGCTGTGACAATCATTGCTGTGACAATAACTGCTGTGGCAATCATTGCTGTGCAGTAAGCATTGCTGTGACAATCATTGCTGTCACAGTCACCGCTGTGACAGTCATTGCTGTGACACTCATTGCTGTGCCGATAATTGCTGCGACAATGCTTTGCTGTGACAACCCTTGCTGCGACAGTAAACTCAGTAATCATTGCTGTGACACTCCTCGCTGTGAAAATTATTGCTGTGAAAGCCATTGCTGTGACAGTCATTGCTCTGACAGTCATTGCTGTGACAATCATTGCTGTGACAATCATTGCTGTGACATCATTGCTGTGAAAGCCAATGCTGTGACAGTCATTGCTGTGACAGTCATTGCTGTGGCAATCAGTGCTGTGACAATCATTGCTGTGACATCATTGCTGTGAAAGCCAATGCTGTGACAGTCATTGCGGTGACAGTCAGTGCTGTGACAACCATGGCTGGGACTATCAAAGCTCCGTGAAGACGGAAGTATAGATTGCTAAACTTTCGTTGGTTAAAATCGCGGAAATTACCACGGTGGGGAGTTTCAAGGTCCGGCTCTTCTATTGTGCAAAGAAGCCACGAGACGTGATGCATCGCTTTGTAGGAACGGGCAACGGCAAAGGTATTTACTGCTCATTTGTTACCTTGCGGGTCATGCCATGACCTTTCACCAGCTCCCACTTGCAGGAATCATTTGCAGGTCGCTTGAGTTCAGAGCAAATTAAACCACAACCGTGCAGCTCACAAGGCTGAACTTGCTCTTAGTTGATTCCTCCATGTTACTTCCTCCCAAAGTGCAACCCCCCAATCTGATAATCTGGTTCATGAGACCGTGAGATTTCATTAAAAGCTGCACCCTCCGATGCAAAGTTCCAAAGCTCCAAGGCATCCATCCCTCTCAGCTCATGCGCATTTCGGGTGAGGAGGTCGCATGGTTGATGCCGGTGCCGGTGTCAATATTTCTCCACGAAATGAGCTTCCCATATCTTGGCGCGGTATTTTGATGTATATGTTTTTTCACGGCAACACAGGGGAGGTACAAACGATCAACCGAGTCTCATTCCCTCACCTCTGGCAGCGTGCAAATTCTACTCGGACTTATAGTGGCAGCACAGTCTGGTGACGGCAACCATCAGTGCAATGTCGTCCCAACACTGTGCCGCGTGATCAGGCCTTTGTTCCAACGTCCTACCGACTAAGCGACATGCTTCCCCCCAATGCTTCTTCAGCCTGTGATGCAGCTGGGAAGCTCAGTGCTTTGAAGTCGTTCTGAGACTTGTTCAAAGGCTGGTTTGGCAAAGATCCAAATAACTTCGAAAGCTTGTTTCGGTAGGAATTGGAATCATATTTTTCTTGATTTTCTGGCACGTATGGATGAGGTCACCTATTCAACCATGGGCTTCTATGCTGAACGGTAGACAGGTTCTTTCCATGTGATGTTTGTACTGAACAGCAGCAAGGGCTACACACTCCAAAGCGCTGTGTCCGCCTCTCAGTGACCATGCTGGGGGGACCTTCTGGAAGTTGCCTACAAGTTGCATTGTATTCCATCCCGAACTGCCATGAATTTTAGGGGCCGCCACATCCAAAAAGTAGTATGCCCCTGCCAATCTAGATCCGCATCGCATTTTTCTTGCAAGGGTTCGAGCAGTTTTTGCCTTGCACAGAACAGGTTTGTTTAGCTCAGACTGCTGCGGAAGGTATTGCTACGAAACGCGCTTAGCAGTGTAATGAGAAGATTGGGCGCATTTATGGGGAAGAACCGGCCTCATAATATGTGAGCTGATGCTGTGCTTCCCATGCAGCGTTTCATGATCTGCACCAGGTGTGTAAAGGAGCAAGACTATTTTGCACCGTGCTGAGACATGGGTTGGGGCAGTTGCTGATTACAACTTTGCGCCCTGCTGAGACGATGACAATAGGCTTCTTGCGCGTTGGAAATCAATAGAACATCTTTGTTTTCTCCATAATGATATGTATACACACATCCGTCCATCCAACCATCCATCCCTCCATCCCTCCATCCGTACATCCGTACATACTCACATATGTACATACGTACATACGAACATAGGTACGTGCGTACGTACATGCGTACATACATACATACATACATACATACGTACGTACATACCTACCTACATACATACATACATACATACAGACAGACATACATACATACATACCATACATACATACACACATTTACATGTTCGTGTAAGGGTACATATTCATATACTGAAATATTCCAGAACCTAATTGCACAATACGTACATATTTGTATACACATATATTGACATACATGCATGCATACACACATATTCTCTTTATACATTTATATGTATATATATATATATATATTATGTTTACAAATACACAGATGTGTGTATGTGCATTAACAAATATATATATATACACATATATGTATACATGTATATATACATATACACATATCTATATATACACATATATACATATATACATATGCATGTAGATATTTAAAAATATGTATTTATACATGTATGCATAAGATTTGTTTTAATGCAAAAATAATAATTTTGTCTCTGCATGAACCAGTGACATAGTAACAACAAATTTGCAGTAATTTTTTGCAGTTTCACGGACAAAAGGGCAATCCGGCAAACTGCAGTTAAGGTGCCAGCGATCGAAAAACTCTCCGTGTCGTTCCCCCGACCATGGATTTGTCGTTTGATTTGTGTTCTTTGTGTTTCGCTCTGTATTCGCTGCATTGATGCAATAATTGATGGACAGTTCCTCGTTCCGCAAATTCAACGTAGGTCCTGCTCAAGTAAAAACCTGTCATTTGCGTTAAATCATTCTCAGACTGATCCAAGCAAGATACCGGGAACCAAAATCTGGTACTCCAGGCAATTCAGGCAATTCAGAAATCCTATGCCCATTGGGCCCATTGCCAAGATTTGCCAATCCCACTATTGGACATCCAGAACAGATTGGGGTTTGAGATGTCTGAGAGTTCACTGTTTCAGTTGCGACATGGCAGGTTCAGTCATCAGTTTGTGGTCTACCCCACCTACAACAGCGTGAGTTTTCAAGACCGAGTTTCTTCTTCCTTGAAGGCACGGCCTATACATGCAGTGAATTGAAAAACGTTGAAAACATGTGATTTGCAGCGATTTGGTCATGCTTTGATATGCTTTGTATCGGCTGGAGACATCATGAACCTTCACCCTTTACCCCGACCAAAACAAAATTATTCACTTCGAACTTGCGAACCACAATAGTCCCGGTGCTGTTGCTGCAGTTGAACTGATGGTTCAGGCTCATTCTGGTGCATACCACTCGCAAGGCCGTGTAGATTCAGGGGTGGAAGACATCGAAGGTAGCATAGCACAGAACACCTGGAGTGGGATGCACAACATGTGGAAAAAAACTGTTGGATGCATTGCTTGAGATGTGTGTAAGCAGATCCACAAAATACAACCCAAAGAAAGGTTGGAATACGCGGTTTCACGGATGGTACTTGACAAGTAACGAAAAGTGCCCAGCCTTGCAAGGTTCTATGTAACGTCGGCATTTTCAGTACTCCCTGATTCGACATTGTCAGTACTTCCTGATGAACCTGGTGACTATTGTTTCACATGTTTTCCTATCTGATTGGTCAGACATGGTCAAACCATTGCCGTGAATTCTTCAGGTTGGGATGTCGGCATGCTCTCAGTGCTGTTTAGCCAACGCCCAAGTTGTGGCATCTGCTGGACAAGTGAAGCTTGTCCCACAATTGAGCCGGTCATGGCCAGTCGCTGTTTGATGACATTGCTTATTGAATGCTTCCATATGCTTCCTGTGTTTCCTAAGATTGTTTTTGCTGTTTTTTTTTTCATGGGTTTTGGCTGCTTCCAATGATTTCCAGACTTTCAGGATCTCAAGATGGAAGACATAGACTCCATAGACCAACTCTCCCTTTTGGCTTTGGGTTGAACATGGTTGAGAACCACTTTTGCTTTGTTGCTCATTGGTGTTCACTTTTTGGTGTTCCATGGTGTGCAACAAATGGTCTTTGTTTTCCTGTCGACGGTCTTCATTGCTCATTTGTTTTTCTCCCCGGCTCGCCGTGTTTCAGGCCGCAGTGGTGCAGAGTTGAGGCGATTCCAACCTGGTGAAGGCACCTGGCCATGTCGGCCATGTCGGCCATGTGTCAATAATGTCTGAATATTTGTCACATCGGTGTCACATATCATACCCCTATCCGTCATATTTTATGTTGGTTCACAAATCACAAACTCACATGCTCTCCCGTTGTTCTTCCATTGTCCTCGCACCTCTGATCAAGGGCTTTATTTGTTCCTCTCCCTATCAAGTCGGTAGTTTGGAGCATCAACACTGCCAGAACTTGAAGTTTTGGATGGACCTGATGCTGTATTCTGGCATGAACTTCCCCAGATTCGAAACACGATCTGATTTCACCTTGTGCTGCAGCCATTTCTGTACGATCACAGTCTCTTGTTGCTTATGTGCTGTCCGCTCAATTTAGAAACCAAGTTTAAAGAAATAATTCAGAATATCAAGCATCAAACATCAGCTCTAAGAAGGGTTTTGTTGCCCACGGTGAAGTACCTGCAGCTCGATGCTGTGAGGCATTAGCCTCACGATTGAGGCGAGGTTGAACACCTGGACACGGAAAAAGAGCTGCAGATAAAGAGTATCAATACCAGTATCAATACAGAATTGCAAGAAATCATGAGATACCGTTTATACTGTGTGTATATATATATTCTTTTAACAAGTGCTTATTGTCGTTTGCACTGTGCCCTCAAATGTTCCCACTGCAATGACTTGCAGCAGCTTGGCGGTGAAAATTCTTCAATCCCCCAAAGACAAAGCTCTGACAGTTGCCAATGCCTCCTTGTTTTCGAGAGCCATCATTAAGAGTGCCGATGGCAGCTACCCACTTCAAAATCAAAAACAAGTATTTTGCGAAAAAAAATCGTTTCAAATAGCGTTCTGAAATAAAGTTTTGCACTGTAAGTCATGCACTGGCCTTGGCGCTTAACGCGGTGTTTGCCGCACTCTGAAAGCAAACATCGGATCTTGAGTGGATTTTTGATGCCTTTGGTACTAAAACTGACAGCTGCAAACTTGAAGAGTTGGCATCTTGTTCTCTCTCGAATCTCCTACTCCCACAATTCACATTCTTTAGCTGGTTCAGGACCATTTCAGGACAAATTTCCGTTGTGAGAACTGCATTTTGATCTCATTCAAGCCGCTTAAACCAAAAGCAACACTTTTCCCAGAGTATCCCACAGGGTTGCTCGCGTTGAAGTTTTGGCATCTCCGCCGACTTTCATTTCACAATCAATCAACATCAACACCAGTAGTGCCGCACAAGGCGGTGGCGGAAGTTTCAAAAATAGGAAACCTATAGGAGAGGTTGGTTGTTGTGAGTCACGGATGGCAGAGCGAAGCCACTGATGGACCGACAGGTGGCTGAGGTCTCTTCTCTTTCTCTCTCTTTCTGTCTCTTTCTCTGACTATCTACCTACCTACCCACCTATCTATCTATGTATCCATCTATCTCTCTCTCTCTCTCTCTGTCTGTCTGTCTGTCTATCTATCTTATCGATCGATCTATCTATCTATCTACCTCTCTCTCTCTCTGTCTGTCTGTCTGTCTATCTAATCTAACCTAACCTAATCTAATCTAGTCTAGTCTAATCTAATCTAATCTAATCTAATCTCTCATCTAATATAATCTAATCTCATCTAATCTATTCTAATCTAATCTTATCTTATCTCATCTTATCATATCTATCTATCTATCGATCTATCTGTCTATCTATCTATCTATCTATCTATCTATCTTTCTATCTATCTTTCTTTCTTTCTTTCTTATCTATCTATCTCTCTCTCTCTCTGTCTGTCTGTCTATCTATCTTTCTATCTAATCTAATCTAATCTAAGCTAATCTAATCTAATCTATCCTTTCCTATCCTATCCTTTCCTATCCTATCCTGTCCTATCCATCCATCTATCTATCTATCCATCTATATAGCTAGCAATCTATCTATCCCATCTGTCTATCTAACTGTGCATCTAGCTATCTAGCTATCTACCTATCTATCTACCTATCTATCTATGTATCTCTCGGTCCGTCTGTCTGTCTATCTATCTACCTGTCTATCTGCAAGCTTGAAAACCTTGCTATTCTACGAGACTTCTTCATGTTTCCAAGTTGACAACATCAAAAACGCAGCACTTCTGCGAGACTTCCTCATTTTTTGAAATTGACAACATCAAAAACGAAGCAATTCTGCGAGACATCCTCATTTTTTGAAATTGACAACATCAAAAACGAAGCAATTCTGCGAGACATCCTCATTTTTTGAAGTTGACCACATCAAAAACAAAGCAATTCTGCGAGACGTCCTCATTTTTCCAAGTTGACAACATCACGACCGAAGCAATTCTGCGAGACTTCTTCAATTTTTCAACTTGACAGCATCAAAAAACAAAGCAATTCTGCGAGACTTCCTTTAAAAATGGAAAGTTGAGTGCAGAGCTAACAGCTTCGTACCAATGCGTTTTGCGATTTTTCCAGTCCACCTGTCGAAAGTACTGCGCCTGCCACGAAAAAGTGATGCCAGGTCATACGAAGTGCTGCACCTGTCACACAAAATCATCTCAGCAAACCTCAAGATCTGATGCTCCAAAATGCAACCCCTCTCAGGAAATCAGCACCCTCACCTCCCAACAGCTCCGATGAGGATGTCTCTTGTACTGCGCCTGCCACAGAAAATGCATCTTCGCAGATCCTCTTCAAATGTCCCACGCCTGCCATCGCTTTTGGAAATGCTACAAAACCCTCACGTTTTGCTCACTTTTGACTAGGTGCACAATCCCTTGCGCCTGCCACGCGAAAGCACATCTGAACGTCCAAAAGTGCTCCGTACCCGTCAGTTTTTTGCACTCGTGACTTCGAAATGTGCTTCGCGCCACAACGGCGTGCACTTTTTCGACATCTCAACTTCCAAAAGTGGTCCGACCCTGGTGTGTTTTGTGCATTTTCACTTCGAAATGTGCTTCGCGCCACAACGGCGTGCACTTTTTCGACATCTCAACTTCCAAAAGTGGTCCGACCCTGGTGTGTTTTGTACATTTTGACTTGGAAATGTGCTTCGCGCCACAACGGCGTGC
>Ga0126342_10016567_pt1 | contig 12835 bp, 14 predicted proteins | sample Cyp1metagenome_FD_92528 | JGI IMG/M metagenome (GOLD analysis project Ga0126342, IMG submission 92528) | Coral microbial communities from Lord Howe Island, Old Settlement Bay, Australia - Cyphastrea 1 metagenome | ecosystem: Host-associated > Invertebrates > Cnidaria > Coral ...
GGTCCGAACCTGGTGTGTTTTGTACATTTTGACTTGGAAATGTGCTTCGCGCCACAACGGCGTGCAATTTTTCATCTCTCATCTGGCCAGCTGGCTCCGCACCCGCCGCTTTAGCGAGCCTACGTTTCGACCCTCCGGAGCCTCAAATTATTGGAAAAACACAGTGTTTCGCGACTTTCCTACCTTTTCGCGCATCTGCATCTTCTTTCTTCTGACTCTTTCTCTTCTACTCTTCTCTCTTCTAATCTTTCTCTTCTCTCTGCCTTTGCCCTGCTCTGCTTTTCATCTGTCTATATTGTCGGAAGTTTGACTTCTAAACTTCCTTCGATAATTATATATATAACATATACATACATATACAATATATATATAATATTTGTATATATATAATATTTGTATGTATATATATATATATTATATTTGTATATATATATATGATTATATATATATATATATATACATGTGTACATTTATACATATTTATACACACATAACAAGACAGTGCGTCTTCATTCGATTCCATCCTTATTTTTAACCCGTGGGTCGGGTCGCTAGAGGTCGCACATGTTTCCAGCTGTGCCAGGTGATCTTGCATGTGGGAGAACCGGATGCTTGGGAAAAACGGCCGCCAGGTTTGTCGTCCTAATGGGGAAGATGACCCAAAATGGATCAAATGAGGATATGATTCTTAAGCAACAATATGAAATGTGAACAGCTGTAATGACATACACGGCTTAGCTAACATTGGGATATTATAATATATGGGATATGTCATGAAGTAATCACTGATGTTCGGGTGTGAAAATCAGGCAAACCACCTGAAAATCATCCCTTGGATTTTGAAGTACTCCATCTTCAGAGCCACCCAGCCCTGGATGGCTTGGCTTCAGGGTGCCCTGGGGATGAGGCTGGGAGAGTTTGGAAATCATGCGCTACCAGAGTTCAGCCAAGGAAAATCACAAGGACAAGCTACCAGGTTTCAAGAAACTTTTTTTGAGAATTGGCACAAGAAATCACTGTGGGATTCCTTGACCAACCGTGGCTGAAGTGCGTTAAATGGAATCCCGTTAACTTGGCCTCGTGGGTTTGTTTGAACACATGGTACCCCAAAATCTCAGGGTTGACCTGCAGCCCCATTTTTGGAAAAAAACATTTGAGTGTAGAGTCCTACAGTTGGGTGACATGGTAAACCCAAATCCATATGTTGGCTACTTATTACATTGGGTTCTACCACTTGATTTAATGAGGATTGTGAACGAAATCATACTGGAAATATCTATTGACCAACCCTAACAGGGCTACAATGTACAACAGTCACTATTGTTACAACTCACCTGAACCATAGTGAAAATACCCTTACCACCTGAGATATATTTGGATATGACTCCATACTTATTATATAATTGTTATTATTATTATTATTAGTAGTAGTAGTAGTAGTAGTAATATTATTGTTATATATATTTATAGTTATATAATGTTATATATACATTATAATATATATATGTATATATATATATATATATATATATTCACTGGAACTGCAGCCCCTTTCCTGTGACCACTGTAGGACACCGAGCGTCGCCGCGTCCCAGCAGCACTCCTGAGCGTTCCCACGCAGCTCACGCGACCGCAGACCGTGCAGGTGGCGGCGGAGCAGGCGATGCCCGGCGCTTTCGCTCGGTTTTTTTCGGGGCTGAGAAAGGCTGGGATTTCACCATTTTTTTCAAAAAAATATGGGATAGATAGATATATATATATAATATATTTGTTGGATATAATGGGATATAATGGAATGTAATGGGATATGTAATAGGATATTGATGAAGGTATTATGGGGTACACACCTTAGCAAACATGGAATTTACCAAATGTGGAGCTCGAGCTGATCATCGTTTAGAGTTCGTGATGGCAAAGAAAACAGTTGTTTGAGGCTTGTGATTTCTTGATCCACTTACTTACTCTTAGGAACAAACAATGGTAATTATATATATATATATCAATGGCACTGTACACAAAACAACGTGGATATGTCTGTCAGTGAATCCACTGTTGAATTTATGCACTATGCCCCAGTACCGGGCATCTGTTGGGGTTACCACGACGGCCATGAGTGAAATCCCTCATTATAGCGCCATTTTTGTTGACTAAATCCCAATGAAATATCCCTCAAAATAGATTTCCGCGGCCAGCCATCTGGCAAATTGCTGGGTAAACCATCATTTCTCTAGTTGTTGAATTTCCATTTTGTTTGCATGTTTCTAATTTATCATCCTTTTGTTTGCTGTTTGAATCATCCTTTCGGCTGGTCAAACTCAATATTTTTGCTGGTTGAATACCATTTTTCATGGATGAGATTAGTCTGAAAATATGATACGACGGCAACAACAACGACACCAACAAAACACACAGTGTTCACATGTGTTCACACATGCTTAGTAGATTGTCTTGCGCATTCTTGCACCTGATGCATATTAAATTTGATATTAATTATAGTTGTCCCGAGTTCCCGACATCTCCTGAAAGCAAGGTGTGACTTAATATCATTTTTACTAAGCGCAAGTGTTCTTAAAAGAAACCACAGAATGTGGATCAATGTGGTATGTTTCTGCTAAATTCAAGATCAAGCAAACCAATAATTAGTCTTTCACAGCGTAGGATCGGTTGGACGCCGCTTCACCTCTCCGGAAAACCTCTGGTAAACTGACAGTTTGCGAACCGGAAAATCACCACGTTTCATTATTTGACCTTTGATGGTTACCCTCTCGTAAACTGTCACATAACTATGGAAAATCACAATTTTTAATGGGTAAATCAACTATGAATGGGCTACGTTTAATAGCTATGTTACTTTACCGGAGAGTAGCGGCAGGGAAGGACAGTGTCGGATTGACTGCACACCGCAGCCATTTAGTGGTGAAGACCTGTTTTTTCGGTGAGTGATAGATGTGAATATCCATTTCTGGTTGGTGGTTTGGAACATTTGGATTATTTTTCTATATATTGGGACTTTCATCATCCCACCTGGCGAACTCATATTTTGCAGACGGGTAGGTATACCACCAACCAGATTTCTGCTCAGCCAACATTTTTCAAAACATGTTCTTCAAATATTTGAGCACAAAGGGAAACAGTAGACACAATATGGTACCCCCATTTCGGACACACCCAAATCCCGTATGGTTGGTTCAATATCTCATTGTATATCCCAGCCATAGAATAGAATCCCCGGTGTATCATCATTTTTCCCAATGTAAATTACATGACATCTGAATTCGCGTGTAAGGCCATATTCCAATAAAATCCCATGTAGATTCTCAAATAATTTCCCATACAATTTCCCATTAAATCCCGTATAACCCCACATAATTCCAAATCATCCGGTAATAATCCCACATAAATGCCCAAATAAATGCCCACGTAAATGCCAACTAGATCCATAAAAAATCCAGGGAAATGTCCATAAAACACCATGTAATTCATATAACTTCCCATGAAATTCCAATTCAATCCAATTCAATCTCATATAACCCCATATCATTGAATTGGATTAGAATTGCATAGAAATTTATATGGATTATATGGGGTTTAATGGGAATTTCCATATAATCCCAACTTTTCCATATCATTTCCCACGAAAAAGGCCATATAAATTTCATCACAAATGTTCCATATCCATTTTCCATATGAATTCCATATATTTTCATATCATTTTTCATAAATTATAATAATTCACTAACCTGAAATAAGGCTGTCTTGGGGATGATTTCCCTAAAATAGACCATGATTCCAGGGTTCGGGAGAACAGTGAGGTCGTTATAATTTACCCAGATATAATCCATATAATCATTATATGGATTATATGGAATTAATATATATATATTATTCATTTCATTTTCCGTATGGAAATCAGTTTAAAATATATGTTCCATTTATCCATATATCAGTATGGCAAATCATGGTTAATTATCATGCTTACTGGTGAATATACAATGGCTCATATGATTCTTAATTTCCATATCATTTTCCAATATGTTCCATATGTATATTTCCCATTTTTTTCAATGGATTGGTTTAAGGGAAAATTTACAGGAAAACCCCATATATAATGGGAACATCTATGGTTTCCTGTAGATTTTCCCTTAAACCAATCCATTGAATTTTCCATTGACTATATGGAATTATAATATATATATGATTCATATCATGTTCCATATGGATATCATTTTCCAATATGTTCCATATATTTTCCCATATATTTTCCCATATATTTTCCATTTATCCATAATTCATGTAATTTCCCTCTTGCGCAAGGCCATATCCTCGGAGCTCCTTTCCTTGGCACGCCATCTGCAGCCATCTGCAGCAAACGGCGCGCGTGTAGCGCTGCGTGGGGAACTGCTACGAAGCGCGTTGAACGCCATGGGATGTGACTTTTCGATGCCGGGACGGTGGTTGACCTACCCGAGATTTTTCTTGCGTTGCGAAGTGGAGATACCATTGATGGGTAATATACTGTTGATAATGGTTAATATGGGTATGGATCTAATACCTATTAATACCATTTTAGGGGAATGAACATCCATTTACCAGCTATTTTGATGTTCACCAGGGGTACAAGGTTTTGACACACTGCCATATGGTTATTATATGGTTAATGATGGTTAATAATAATTTTAACCCATATCCCATATGCTCCATGGTGCTGGTATATTTACCTGCAAAACTGGGTGATTTTGTTCGGGCAAATGTTGGTAAATATTCCATACATGGAGCATCTGGGTATTAGTGAACTATTATGATTTACCATATTTTGATATGTTTAATATAGGTCAATCAACTATCGGATTTTGATGGAGTTTAAGGGAAAATTTTGACTGGAAACCACGGTTTTGTACCATCAAATAGAAGGGCTTGCTGTAAACTTGATTATGGGATTTTTAATTCCTGTAATTCAGGTTATATTTTATCACTTGAATGTGGTAAGCCAGCTACATATGTTGATAGCTATGAGTGTGCCACGCACACGATTGTTGGTTATATGATTTATATGTGCCTATATGTGTATATATATATATATCATTGTATCCACATTCAAGTATCTCATTCAATATGACAAACCACCATATGGATTGTCGTGATTTGGATTAATGGATTATTGGTTTTGTACGTTGGATAAATGTATATTCAAGTTGGATATTAATAAACCAACCTGCGGATAATTGTCAAATTCATATTCATTCATATCATTACATCACTATCACATAATAATAACCATCAAATAGGAACCATCATATAATACCATTAATGCGAGTACCCCTCAATCCAAATGTGCCATGGTCAAGCTAGCTGGATGGTTGATGGAGATGACAAAGTTTGGGCATACTACATGGGAAAAAAGGTTCAAAGATGGATTCTATACCCATAGAAGCTGGTGCCCAAGTTATGTTTGTTGGTTTCTAACCACCATTACTCATCATTCACTATAGATATATGTGTCATAAACCCTAGTTGTTGGAGTTCCAAAACCCATGAACTGGGAAACCCCTATATATAATCAGTTTTTGCAGCTGGTTAATGAGATAATACACCTATTGTCATCACCAAAAAAATACATAATTTGTGTAAGACGAAACATTTGGTGGTACAAACCATTCCCAAATGGGTGTTTTATTATTGTTGTATCCACATTAATATTTTAAGACCAACCACTCATAATTTTGAAACCACCATTGGTGTTTCTAACCACCATTAATAATTATTCACCATAGATATATGTGTCATAAACCTTAGTTGTTGGAGTTCTATATGATCCATATTATAATTCTGGGTAAATTATAACGACCTCACTGCGACCTCACTGGAATCATGGTTAATAAGGGAAATCATCCCAAATGGCCTTAATTCAGGTTAGTGAAATATTATAATTTACCCAAAATTATGATCAATCTGAGCATTCGGAACCGCACTAGCCGGTGAACCGCGGTTCTGCGAGGTGATTTATGGAGCTTGGAAAATCATGGCTGTTTGGCAGCCCTTCATTTGCCCTACACATCTCAGGTTGCGCACCTTCGGTCTGTCAGGGTCTGTTGGAAGATTTTTTAGTCGGGAAAAGTCGGATGTGGCTGTTCTTGAAGATTGTAGGGAAAAGTCATGTGGCTGTTTTCTTTATTTACCCTATCTAAAGTTTTTATAACCCCACAAAACCTAGGGTTTATGCTAGATATATCTATAGTTAATGGGTTTATTAACCAACACACATAACTGATACCCTTTGGTAAACTGACATAAAACTTTTGAATGTTCACCATGTTTAATAATTAAATCAATTATAATTTACCTTTTTCAATACCTATGGAACAAATTACCAGAGGGGTACCCAGCTTTTTTCCTGTTGTATCTGGGGTTTTAATAAAGAGCAACCCTGTTCCGATCGTGAGCTTTCGGATCTACGGTGAAAATTGCCCCTGTTTGATGTCTTCAATCATTTTGCTTTTGGTGGGTTTAATCCCCGCATTTTGTATGTTGTTAAAGCATATGAAATCAATTGAAATCGTTTTTTTCCTGAGGGTCCATTGATTCACAGTGTTTTCTGTGATGATTTCCATGTCTTTCCAACGTTGCATGTTATGTTCCAAATTTTCAGTTTCCATCAGGAGGTCTCTGTCGCCAAAGATGACGATGAGAGATACCTCCGCCAACTCTGTATCATGGCAATGTCCTGGCGACTGGTTGGATTTGTCCGATGAGACGGGCAGGGGGTAAAACGGAAACCAAAAAGATGTGGGAACCGTTGGTTTCGACAGGAACATGATTTACAGGGTAAACTCCACTCTGTCAAAATACCTGAAACTATGCTGAAACGTGGGCCAGAAACCGGAAATGAGGCACATATAGGGTCAAAAACCGTCCTTGGTGTTGAATAGACAAATTTGCGATGTACCCATTGCTGGAGTATTTGATGTTGACCCAGAACCTACTGATGTTTGGTTGATGGTTTGGAACATTTTTTATTTCTCCATATATTGATATATTGGGAATTTCATCATCCCAACTGACGAACTCCATCATTTTTCAGAGGGGTAGGTTCAACCACCAACCAGATTCTGATGAACTCATGGATCTCACGGGAACTCAACGATATGTCTTCCTTTCTACCAGGTAAATTTGAATCAACATTTTCATCCCATCCCTATTCTTAATGTTTTAGAACTATCGACCCCCAAAACGTAATTAATTGTGGCGGCCCCAAAAGAGATAGAAACGTAATGAATTCATCAGCGTTTAAGTCCCCGAAATTAGGAATTCATTACTCTAGCTTTTTGCGGGGTATCACAGGTTGACCTGATTGTTCTCCTGCACATGACGTTTGATGTCGACTCGACGTTGGATACTCGTGAGACGTGAGCCAACTTGAAAATATTGAGGTGGGTAAACTAGTCGACCGACTGTTCCTGACACGCACGCTTGGGAATGTCGTTTTGCTCAAGCATTTGCCTCGGCGGCATATCAATCAAATATAGGCTTATCAGTTATCAACGAGCAGGTCGGCGTGGGGTTTGTGCTCTCTCAACCCCAGTGAAGCCAGGTTTTTAAGTGGATTCCTCTTAGCTATTCTGACTGCAAAATGGTCTTGAACCAACCTCCGGCCAACCCTATGATGGATTCTTCGATTCTGCTTCCTCGACATGTCTGATTTCAAACATGTTTTTCCATGTTTTTCCCATCCGAGCTTCTTGGATTGGTTTGTGGTTCTGTTCCAATTACTTTGACCAAGGGGATGATGATACTGTACCATATACCCATTGATTTTTTATATTGATGTTTCAGAAATTGGATTGGTTTCAGGGAAAATCTACAGGAATCCCTAGATTTTTTCACTAAATATGGGGGGTTTCCTGTAAATGTTCCCAACAAAATCAATCCAATGAATGCCCGGAAGCCCGTCTCAAACCTCACCAACCCGACAAGCCACTTCCCGACAAGCCACCAGCCACCAGCCACGTCATGGCCACATGGGCGACCGCGGCGACCGCCACAAGCATTCTCTTGGTGGGACGTCCCGGCAATGAATTTCCTTGCCATGAATGGTGGATGTTGATGGTGACAAGTCTCAGTTTGTTCATGTTTTTTTTCTTAAGTGCTGTCCCTCCTGATTGGGGATGATGATGATGATGATGAGGATGAGGATGAGGATGATGATGATGATGGTGATGATGATGATGATGATTATGATTATGATGATGATGATGACGATGACGATGGCGGAGGTCTTTTTCTTTAACAAGGATACCCAGAAAATCTCATGTTCATGGCAAAAAAAAACATGGTTTTACCAATCAAATACGAAAATAGAGTACCCATATGTTGGTTGGAATCCCACCCAGATGGTGGATCCTTTGTCGCAGGTCCGCCATGCTGCCGCCTATGGCGCTGCGGATTCCATGTGGTCGGCGAAGCAATGCCCTGTGACTCGGACGTTTTTTTTCTCGAAGTTTTCGGACCATCCCCATGACTCGGGCGGAAGAAAACATCATGAAAACATCATATAATGATATAATAGCGGTAATAGCCATCATATCATGAAACATCATAAATCATGTCATTTACTATATGTTAGTTTTTCATCTTTGCATCCATCACATAAGTAAACTAACATAGCCAATTTTCAAAGGATTATCAGATTAGCATATAATTTCAATTTTCAAAGTAATGTATATACATTTCAATTGAAAAGGATGATGAAAAGGATGGTATGATCATAGCATCAAAAATGATGGATGCTATTCATCAAAAATACGGATGATCATAGCATCCATCATACCATCCATTTTCGGCGAATCCCTCCACGGTGGATGTTGAAGGAAAAGTTGGGTGAAGATTTGGGTTCCGAAAAGTTGGGTAATTAGTATTTGTAGCCATGAAAAGATATGAAAATTGGTGTATATTACCTTGGCGGGTTGGTGGTTTGTTTGGAACATAACTGGATTATGTTTGCAAATATTGGGAATATTCATCGGAAGTGACTAATATTTTTCAGAGGGGTAGGTATACCACCAACCAGCCAGGGTTGCTCCCAACAACACAAAGGTGGAAAGTAGGGTGAATAAAGATGCACAATCACCACAATCACCAATGCTCCGCCCCTGTGTGGCTATCATTGATCTATCGGCTGGAGCAACCCAGTTACCCAATAAGGTGGTTACCCTCTGGTAAACTGTCCCATAACTATGGAAAATCACCATTTTCAATGGGTAAATCCACTATAAATGGCCGTTTTCAATAGGGTACTTCAATCTGTGTCGTATGGTGAGATCAGTCAAGATTTTGCACACCTTCTGATCACTCCAGCATAAATGGTAGTGATGTTCGGTCCCCGTCAACCAGTGGTTTCATAGGTATACAACCCTATCCATACATTTCTATGGGTGCTTTGAGATCTGTGATCAAATTATCTTAATTGGACTAGACTGCCAAACATGTCCAAAAATTATTTGTTATTGTTGTTATATCTATATCAAACATTAGTCTTATTTTTACTATTTTTTACTGGACCATATTATATCCCCATGTTTCATGTTCATACCGGAGATATTCCCATCTTTGCAGCTGGTAAGATTGGCCACAAATATGGCTCTTAATCAGCAACATTTCACAAACATGTATACACTAAAGATATACATTATATCCATTTGATAAACATACAATATCCATATTATATAGACATACTATATATATTTGGTTGGTGGTTTGGAACATTTTTTATTTTCCCCAATAGTTGGGATGATGATCCAATCTGACTAATACTTTTCAGAGGGGTTGAAACCACCAACCAGATATATATATATATATAGAGTACATACTGATCATCATTGACATCGCACTCCATTTTTTTTGAGGGATTCCACTTGGCATTCAGGAGCTCTACGACAGCAATGGCATTTGGAAGGGCTCCTTGTTGGTAGATGGGAGCCTTGGCTTCTAATGTTGGAGTGAAGGTGGGTAATAATTATGTGAAACAATTGAAATAAGTTGTCAAATAATGTCAAACACAGATTTTATATGATTTTATGAGGAAAATATGGTAAGGGTCTAGGTCGTGATTCGGATAAGAACACTTAAAATTTGGCTCAAAGAGCATCGGGTTTTGAGCCGGGCCTGACCAGGAAAGCAACACATGGAAATTCTGACAAGGAATGACAAGGGACTTGCCAACATCACTGTGTTCGTGCAATACATGCATCTGGATAGATTGTAACGACCTGTTCTCCCTCACTGGAATGGTGATTAGTAGGGGGATCCCAAAATAGCTCAACGAACCCAGATGGATGGTTCATCTCATGCGTCATCGATGGGTCGTGCGTTTTGCAGGAAACTACTGGACTTACCATCTGGTTATTTAACATAGCCATGGAAAGATCCACCATTTTTAATAGGCAAACCATCGAGCTAAATGGGCCATCTATACCATGGCGAACTTTCAAATAACCAGAGGGTAATCGCCAGGATTTTTTGGATCATTTTTCAGACAACATCTTCGTTGATTTGACGCCTGCGTTTGAGAGAAGTGCATCTCCGGCTACATCCACCGGGGTAAATTATAACGACCTCACTGTTCTCCCTCACTGGAATCATGGTTTATTTTAGGGAAATCATCCCCAAATGGCCCAACAATTCAGGTTAGTGAAATATTATAATTTACCCGGATCCACGCCTCCTGCACAGAGAAAAATGAAAAGATTGCCCACATCAAAGTGGATAAAGACATACAGGGCCGATGTGCAGATGCGATGGGAACGCTGATGGTGAACATCGGGCTATGTTTCGTGGGGTCCATCGATCATAGCTTGCTCAATAGCACCATTCCAACCCTGTAGTTGGCGAAAACTCGGCGAAAACTCGGCGAAAACTCTATAATTTCAAATCAGTTCCAGTGATTGAACCATGAACAGCACCTTTTCCTTACTTGGTGGCGAACTACCCACGGCGCTAGTAAGTGGGTTATAACCCCAGCGATTTACATGGGATAAGGAGCGGGTTAATCCACAAAAAAACTGGGGTGAACTAACCCACTTACGAGCCGTGGGTAGTTCGCCACCAAGTATTCCATTTATCAATATTTATCTGGTTGGTGGTTTGGAACATGGCTTTTATTTTCCATTTCATAGATGTCATCCGAAACCCATTGACGAACTCCATCATTTTTCAAGATGGTTTTTTAACCACCAACCAGTTATCACTTGAGTATCTAATCCCAACACAGCACATTGCAATGACAGAGCTTTGGGCCGCCTGGATTTGCCATGGCAAAATCTGAGGCAATTTTTCACTAACAAAATCGCCTGGTTGATTGGTGAGTTTCTGTTGGGACTTGGATACTTGGGATAGGGATATGTTTAATGGATTTTAATGGCAAAAAGAACTCCGTTGATATTTTACCATGTTTGCGTTTGAATACTCACTTGTCTTTAGGTCTTTGGAATTCTTTGGACGCATTCAGGGCCCCAATAGATGTACATATCTTTGCCTTGCCTATAAAAAAATAAACTTAAGACAAACTCTATCCGTAGTTCTTCAAAGTGACCTCTTCAATCACCAATTCGAGGTCACTTAGCCCCAAAAACGGGTCGATTAAGCACCTCAAAAGTGTCACTTTGGAGAACCTGGTATACATTGGAGGCATTCAGGGTAGCAATAGATTCCTAATAGATGATACATGATGATGCTTGCATATGACATATATGATCATATATTTAAGATTGTTTAAGATCTTTTATATTTACGATTTACGTATATTGTTTGCATAAATGAAGCGTTTACAAAAACTCTATCCAGGATACATTCAACTATCATTTTTCACCCACATAACCCCTGTGGCACCGCAGCCCAGGAATTACACGCTGTACTGCGCGCCTGGTTTTGAAGTGTCCGGACGGGGCGGAGGCGGCGAATTCCGACCTCAAAAGCTGGTTGTATAGGAATTGAGGTTCGATGATCATATATATATACAGTGTTATATGATATATATATATATATATATATATTATTAGTATTATTATAATTATTTTATTATCATTATTTATTATTACTATTATTATATATATATGTAAAATTATGTATACATACATACATTACATTACATTGCCTTGCATTACATTACATTACATTGCATTGCATTGCATTACATTACATTACATTCATACATACATAATCATACATACATAATCATACATGCATGCATGCATGCATGCATGCATCCATCCATCCATCCATACACACACATACATACATACATACATACATAATCATACATACATACATAATCATACATACATACATAATCATACATACATACATAATCATACATACATACATACATAATCATACATACATACATAATCATACATACATACATACATAATCATACATACATACATACATACATATATACATACATACATACATACAAGCATACATACATACATACATTACATTACATTACAGTACAGTACATTACATTACATTACATACATACATAGAGACAGACAGACATACCTACATACACACATGCACACATCCACACATACACACATACACACATACACACATACACACATACACACATACACACATACATACCTACTTACATACCTACATACCTACATACACACATACACACATACCTACATACACACATACCTACATACACACGTACCTACATACCTACATACCTACATACCTACATACCTACATACCTACATACCTACATACCTACATACCTACATACCTACATACCTACATACCTACATACCCACATACATACATACATACATAC
>Ga0126342_10016568_pt1 | contig 12834 bp, 14 predicted proteins | sample Cyp1metagenome_FD_92528 | JGI IMG/M metagenome (GOLD analysis project Ga0126342, IMG submission 92528) | Coral microbial communities from Lord Howe Island, Old Settlement Bay, Australia - Cyphastrea 1 metagenome | ecosystem: Host-associated > Invertebrates > Cnidaria > Coral ...
TAGATAGATAGATAGATAGATAGATAGATAGATAGATAGATAGATAGATAGATAGATAGATAGATAGATAGATAGATAGATAGATAGATAGATAGATAGATAGATAGATAGATAGATAGATATTGATTGATTGATAGATAGATAGATAGATAGATAGAGATAGATAGAGATAGATAGAGATAGATAGAGATAGATAGAGATAGATAGAGAGAGAGAGAGATAGATAGATAGATAGATAGATAGAATAGATAGATAGATAGATAGATAGATAGATAGTCATAATAATTACCTTTATATAGGGTAGAGACAGGTAGAGGCTTAAGGTTCCCCGGACCGCAATTGAAGCTGAGCTAGGGAAAGATTTGGAAATGTCATTTTTCACTGCGTTTTACAGTGTTTGGTGGTCTTCATGGAACATGATAACACATTGAACGACTTCAACACACGGACAACATACCTGGGGTATGTTGTCCGCGGTTTTAACTCGTTTTAAGTTGTTCAAGTTCTTCATTTTGTGCTGTTTTTGTAGAAACCAGTAGAATTGCGCTTGATAGAATTTCAGTGTTTTCATGGATCCCATAAAAATATCAGATATCATAATTCTCGAGAGAACCATGGGAGAAATGCACATCCCCTTTTTTCTTCAGCATGGCAACATCTTCAACGTAGCAACATCTTCAGCATAACAACATCATCAACGTAGCAACATCTTCAACGCAACAACATCTTCCACATAGTAACATCTTCAACGTAGCAACGTCTTCAACGTAGCAACGTCATCAACGTAGCAACACCTTCAACGCAACAACATCTTCCACATAGCAACATCTTCAACGTAGCAACGTCTTCAACGTAGCAACGTCATCAACATAGCAACATCATCAACGTAACAGCATCTTTCCTGTAACGCAGTTCAAAGGACGTTAATAGCCTCCCCCCAATCCCCCCCTTCTGTATGCCACAACGAAGATCAACGTAACCACATCTTTCCTGTAATGCAGTTCAAAGGACGTTAATAGCCCCCCACCCCACCCACCCACCCCACATGTATATTAGAGGATAAGACATGTTTTGTTGCATCGCAAGACTCAAGGTTCCTCGATGTTCCGGGGAACCTTAAGCCTCTCCCCTATATATATATTATATATATATATGTGTGTGTACCTACATACTATATAACATAACATAACATAACATTACATTACATTACATACATACATAATCATAATACCATCATAGAAATATATATATATATATGTATATTGGTTGAACAAAGTGGGATTTATTGCAGTTGGAAATAGGTTTCCTGCGTTAGAGGCCATGAACCACATACCAACTTGGATGCACATCCAAGTGCATTGCCTTTCTGGGATTCCTGGGTAAATCCCCGTTATCATCTATGCTTGTTTGCCAAACTCTTATGGGGTCCAATCAAGTTCAATATTCATTTTTGTTGGTCGAATCGGTTGAATCCCTGTTATTTGCTGACTGCTTCGGATCAGTTCGAAAAGCTGCTATCATTGACCCCTCGAAGCATTGTGAAAATGCGCCACAGTTCCCCTGTTTTTTGAACCTACCAGTGGAAGATCAAACCCTCCCTCGATCCTCATAGACCTGCGGCTTCAGCCTCTGCCACTCCTCTGCCGCAGCTGGTGCCTTCCCCAACCAAAAAATCCACCGGTGGCACGGGGCCACTCCGCAACCATGTGGGTGTCAAAGTTGAAGCTGCAGGGGACCAGAGATTTTGGATGATGTTGCTCATTGTTTGGCATTTTTTGGGGGGTACCCTACACATGTTTTTTCTGGACAAGTTGACCTTCAGTGTCACCGGTCAAATTCGGCTGTGTAATCTGTTGACGCAGGAATATGGAGCCTGCAGACCCAGAAATCGTCACCAATCACAGGATTTGTGCAAAAAGGTTTTCAACCCAAAATGGTGATATCACCAGCAACAATGCTTGATAGTCGAATAACGGTTCTTCTCCAATTCATAAGCCGGCAGTAAATGGAACTGTATAATCCTTGCTACGAACAACTGTACCAAATAGCACGGTCACCCAAATATACTGCCGTGCAGGGAGCTGTCATTCTGCTGAGTTCGGGAGTGGAAACCAGCCAGTCACTTGCTTCCGAGTTGATCCAAGGCTACACACAGGCTATGGCTCTCTCAATCTCCGGGTTCCCACATCCCAGAATCATTCAGTGAGGAATCAGTCACATGAGGCTTTCCTTAGAAAAGAAAGCAAAAAAAGAATCAAAGCGGCTCACAATGGTTGGCTTTTGGAAGGAAAGGAAGCTGTGGATTCGAGTCGACAAAACTATCAAGAAATCTTCAAGAAATCTTCACCCTTGTCATCTGGAGCCTCATCTTCGTCTTCCGCTTCTGCCATCGCAAAGCTTTGTGGAAAGACTGTGGACTAGGCCTACACCTGGGGTGGGTATGGCAACCAACTCGGGTCCAAATGGACCCACAGATTTGGTCATTTGCATGAAATCATCCAAGACTTGAAGTCAATGATATATATATATATATAAATAGGCATATATCAAATAAAACATTCATTTACTATATATATATATATACATATATATATATATATATATATACAGCAGTTCAGCAAGTGAAAAACATCTCTCTACCTTGAATTTCAAAGGTCAGGTTTTCAAAGTTTCTACCTTTGACTTTGGGACGAAAAACGGTAGATTCATCTGGACATCGGCTGGTGCATCGAGTATCCAGGTGGCTTGAGCCAGCAGGTGAGCGCATTTGCTTTGCCTTCAACAACCACATAATCCCATCCTAATCCCATCCTAATATTAAACACCCCCTGTTTTATGTCCCTGTTTTATGTGTTCCAAATTCCCTACTAAAACATGGATTTTGTTTTGTTGTTTCATAAATTTCAGGGGATGGGATTCATAGAACTCTAATTTCTAGTGGTCCCCAAAGAAATGTCAGCTTGACAAAGATGTGATGTCCCGGCGTCCATGTCGCCAGGTCCAGGACTCGTCTGTGTCAAGCTTTTTGTGAAGGCCCAGCTGCCAGTGGTATTGATCCACTGGGCATGGGGCCCAACACGTACGTAACACATGTTTGAAAAATGATTTGGGGCTACAACTTGATATGATTTTTGAATACAACCAAAACCCTTTGTTAAAAATCCACCTTAAATATCCACGGGCTGGTTGAAATATCCATGACTTTGGCACCCGCCACACAGGCTGATATCTGAGCACTGGAACCATTGGGCAACGGCCCGTAAGCCTGCAGCGCCTTGCAGAGTTGGTTCACTGCTTTGGTGCTCCTGAGATCGTTGCGGTCAACGGGTCAACGGAATGTGGTTGCAAAATCCAACCAGAAATGCACAGTGATACATGGACATATACATGGGACCACTGACGATGCCTGGCAGGTATATCCAAGCACCCAACCGTGTAATCCCTGACGATTTCCAAGATGATTTAGAATGACCGAAGTTTTGGCTGAGTTGCTGTTCCGAGTTTGATATGTACCATGAGGTACCCATTTACAACCCCTCAATGAACAATCTATAATTCTTATTCTAAACTTTAACATTTTGTTTTTTCAGCATGGAGAAAAACTATGAAAAACTTTAAAAAACTCTCCTTCGCATGGTCAGAATCAGATGCGTTGCTTCCAGCAGTTGGGAGGGAACTCCGTTGCTTTGCTCGTCCCCGCAGTTGCCCAACAGCAGCTGCACACGAGCTGCCTGGAGCCACCAGGATGGAAATAGTTTTGCCATGGTTTACCAAAAAATGCAAATGATACCACAATATAATATATGACCCTTTTTGACGGGAAAATCATGATAAATCTGATCTATTACTGATAAACTATGAGCTTTTGGGGTTCAAATTTTGAGACAATTCATGTTGGACTCTTGTGAAGCCATCAACAGGGTCTGCTCAGCAGTTTTTTCTGCGTTTGCACCAACAGCATCCGGAACACCAAATGCGGGTGTCTTCGCCGAAACACCAAATCCCAAATGAAACGCTGTACACGTGGAATACAGGTGGAACGCCAACGCTTGGGAACTGTTGGGGCGTCCACTCAGGCGGCGCACTTGCGGCACACCGACGGGCGGCGCGACCATGACTGTACCTGTATTAAGGACGAATGATGGCTTTGTCCGATCAGGTACCTCTATATCCATCTCAATCCATTGATGTCTATGGGCCAAATTGTGAGGGTACCCGGTATTGTTCAGACACGCCCACATCTTTGAGACAACTGCTGAATAGAATTATTTAAAGCATTCCTGAGCGAATGCTGACAGGGCAAACAAGTAGCCCTTAAGTTAATTAAGTTTTCTCAAACTGGTCTGTGAGAATCACTGGTGAAAATTGGCAGAAGCCGAGCTCAAACTGAGAAGCACAGTTTGGCTCCACAGCTCGCCATGTCTCTTCGAGGCTGGATAATTACTCCTGATTCGAATGACATCAAGAATAGCAATTGTCACAAAAAGAGAAGGAACTTCATGGTAAAATGATGATGAATGTTCACCAAGGATGGGATTTCACTGGTAAAATGATGAATGTATGTAAGTGTGAAAAAAATGTCCTCTTCACACAAGAGTCAACTGAGCACCAACCCTCGCTCTTTTTGACTTGCGCAGTGGTTGGTACCAGTTTGTCCTGGTTCCCTGTATCTGGGATTCTGGGATTGATCACACTGTATCTGTACAGTACCAAAATTCAATCAACCAGGTGTGCCAGGTCGAAATTTCCGCCAGTCCAATCGAAGCAAGACTGGCAACGCCTGGTTTAAATGGTGAAAATGGAACAGGACAACCCACCAAATCCGGTCACGGGATTTTAGGTGGGGACATGAGAAAAATCGATATCCACTCCTGAAGTGAGTCGGGATACAATATTAAACTGTGCAAAAATGCCACTCACCTCGAGGTAGAGCTCTGTGGAAAAGCCACCAATGAGCGGGTGCGTGAGATCATCCGCCCATTGATTGAGTTCTCGAGGTACATGGATTCAGAAAGAAAATACATTGCTCTGGTTGTCACTGCCAACAGGGATTCTCACAGCAGAAGCAATCTTACCTTGAACTCTCAAAATGCAATGTGCCAGCACCAAAGTGCCCAGCAGTTTCAGAGCTGCTATTCTCTTTTTGGGATTTCCATCCTTGAAAGCCCAGGGATAAGTTCCTCGCTGGTGTCTGAGAGTCCGACAGCCATCCGCCAATGTAGGCCGCACCCAAATCCGAAGCGCTGGCCTCACTGCATCCCCACCAGCGGGACTTGGGTAGGTAGGGGGAGAGCTGCCCATAAGGAGTGGTGAAGAGCTCCTTCATCAAGAGGGCCAATAAGCGGACCGTCTTGGGTGGACGTCCCGAGGATGGAAATGGTGAAGAGCTCGTTACAGTAACTGCCATCTTCCAAGCCCAGAACTTTTGCATGAGGCTCTTCGTCAAAGGGCAAACCGCTGTAGCCCATTGGAGTCTGCCCAATGCTCGCTCGATGGCCTTTGCCGTCATGTTCGTGTTTTGTATAAGGAGCTCCAGCATCTCAGTCACCGTGGTGTGTTTGTTTGCCGTCACCTGCACTTGAGGGATGTTGGGGTGGATGACAAAGCCAAGACATGTGTTCACCTCCGCCAGATGTGTTTTCTTCCAACTCAGTGGTATGCCAAGTGCCCCAAGGGTCGCTAGAAGGGATGTAGCCATATGATTGGCCTCTTCCATTCTGAGGATCCAACAGAAGTCATCCACAAAGACGAAGCCCCAATCCACCTGGGGGAAGAGAAGGTAAAGCAGCCTGAATATGAGGGCCGCAGTCCTGCCCCAGTACAGTTGTGCGCTTGCCATGCCGTAGGTGCCCACCTTGTTGATTCACCTTGTAGTTCTGCCACCTGGTACCTCCAGTCTTGAGGGAGGATCTTGACTCTCCTATGGCGGGGCACTAGTAGGTTGGGAACGACTCGCCTCCTGAAGCCAGTGGAGGGCGTGCACGCAATCAAGGACCGTCGGAGCTGTGGTCCGTTCATGGGTCTGGTTCTGGATGTGGTGGTTGGCCCCTCCTACCGACCCATCGTAGATGGTGCGTACTTTGTCGCCTTCGTCAATGGCTGCAATGGCTGCCAATGATCCGGGCATAAATCTTCAGGTTGGCATTGGCATCTCGTGGCTGCTTGTTGTTTGGTGAGCGGCCCCCCTCAACCATTCCCAGGTCCACTTCTTCCATGAAGGTTGCCCGCGCCTGGGAGACAAAGTCGTTGACCGAGGAGTAGTTGGCGCGGCCCACAGGGTCTTCCAGATCTTGGGGGACAAAGTCAACGCCCTTGAGTGCAGACTTCAAAAGCCATATGCCTGGTGATTGCAGTGGAGGCGTGGTGACCCAAGTGGCACCCCTTTGGCGAGGTCGGTTGGGAGGTCCTTGTCCGGGTCTGCCGCTGCTGTCGCCAAATCGCGGATGAGGTCCAGAAAGAGGGTTGGCCATCTGCTGGCTGGTTCCAGTCGGATTCCTCTGATCTCCTGCAGGAGCTTGTCCGGGAAGGGGTGTTGCTTCTCGCCACATTGGGTGGACCAGATGGTCTGTCATGATCTGTTTGCCCCGCCTACCCAAGCAGGAGATGGGTCTGCGTGGAGGAGGTAATCGCCCTGGCGATGGCTTGCCCCCACCATCTCGCACTTGAAGGCCAGGTGGAGCATCATGATCTCGTCCATCAAGTGAACGTCCTCGGTCCGAAGTCTCCGTGAGTAGATCGCAGGAGTCGGCTCCAGGATCGCCTCAGGTTGGGCTGTTGGTGGGGTGCTGGTGTTGGTGTTGTCTGCTTTTGTTAGGGTTCCAGATGTTAGCAAAGAAAGGGCCTTGAGCCCCTTGCTTGCTCTGGATTTGGTTGGTGAGATGGATGGTGCCCGTTTCATCCCCTTGGGGGGGTTGTTGGCACCATGGCCTGTGTGGTGGGGGCCGTTGGGTCTCTTCTCGGGGCTGTGTCTCGTGTCCCCAATGTGTGGGTGGGAAAACCGAGCCAGTGACCGCCCTCGGCTCTGTGGTACCCTGGTCCTTTGGTGTAGTGGGGAGTACCTGGTGATGGCTTGTTAGCCCTAGGCTCTCTGGTAGCGCTCCCCGTTGGAGTCTGTGTGCTGGGTATCTTGGGCACTGGGTACGTGCTCCCCAGGGGGCTAACCCCCAGTGTGGCAGTGATCAGGGTGTCCTTGGCACGTGTTGCTATGGCTTGTGCCAACCCTTGCATCATCTTCCAAGGGCATCGACTGAGGTCACTGCTGATGATGTCAGCCAGTCGGGGGTGTTCCGGGTGTTGACACCTCATGTCCGCCCAGTGATGAAGATCCAAGTCCGTGGACAAAGTCGTGGACTTGACCAACTGCCCTAGTTGGCATTGGTCAAACGTGATCTTCCGGTGTTTCACGCTTTGGCCCAGTGTCGATAGACCAAGGTGTCCCAGACCGTGGAGCATTTGTGGGCACTAGGGCTGTTGCTGTTCTCCTTGGGGTCCGAAGGGTGTTCCAGGAAGGACCCTGGTGGTTGTGGTACTGTGCCGCCTGCCATGCCTTTGTAGGCCAGGGATGTGAGATACATCTGCCGCAGCAGCAGGGGGCTGTCATTGTCGACATCCCATTGGTCTGTGTCTGTGAGCCCCGGCAAGCCCCAGACCTGGGCTTCTGCGCGTCCCCTCACAGGTTTGGAACCACCCGGTTTAGGGAACCATCAGAGAATGCTCCAGGTAGGACAGTTGGGACCACCACATATGGAGACCAGCCCGTGTGCGGCCATGGTGCACAGTGTGTTGTATGGCTCTGCTGCCAACATGTCCTCCCCATATTTCCGGAATCTCTCCGTGTGTCAATTGCCTTGGCAAATGGGGATATTGGAGACATGCGTCCAGGGATCCAGCATCGTCCCTGCCGGCATAAAGGAGCAGAACCATTGGTTAGCAATCTCACTTGGAGCCGTTGCGGGATGTGATCCATCCAAGTGAAACTGGGGGTGATACCAGTCTGTGCTAGGGCCTGCTTGGGGTCTCTCAGCTCTCATGGTCGGTGGGGCTCGTCCCCGGTGAAGGGAGTGCGTGTCTCCCCGCGTGACCTGGGAGGCTGCTCAGCGCCTGCGGCACCTGTTTCGGCCTCACGTCATTTGGGGCAGTGTGAGCACTCTTCAAAGGAGTGAGTGCCAGGGGGTGCATCGCAAATCCATCCGTCAACCCGGACTGGGCAATTGTGGGATCTGCCACACTGGCCGGTGCAGGTCTTGTAGAGGTGAATTAAAATCCTTGCCGTACGCCACGTTCTTGGGGTTCTTGAACGCCCAGTGGGATGGCCAGTCTGGCTTTCCTGCGGGCTTCTGCTTCCCTTTGGACGTCTTGCCCTTGCCCAATGTCGTACCTTTGCTTGTCCCCTTGCTGTGGTTGCCATGGTGTGGTCAGGGGTCTGGAGGCCGCCTTGGCCTTCCCTTTGCCTTTGGTCTGCAAGTTCTTGACCGTCTGCTTGTTGACTCTCTCATAGACTTCACGAGTCCAGAAAAGGAGATCCAACTTGATCGCAGGGCTTCACTCAGGTCCATCCCCCCGTGAACCATGTCAGGATCTTTCTCCATGCATTTCTCTCCGCATAGAGCCGTATGGCTTCTGAGGGTGGGGGGAGCGGCCTGCGATGTCCTCTCCATAGAACCACTCATACCATGAGTCCAGTTCCTCCTTGGTGATGCTGAGGTTGGAGAATTGGGGGACTGGTGCCGTGCTCACCAACAGGGTGGTTCGAAAGACCATGTGCATCCTCTCCAGTTGTCTTCTGGTGGTTGGGTTTGCTTTGATTTCCTCTTCTTCTTGGCCTTCCCATCCACCCAAGGTGAGCCTCTTCGAGGCCTTTGTGGGCCGTTCACCCTCTTCCGGGAGAGCGCTCACCAGGTGCTTGACTTGGATGAAGCCGACTTCCCCTCTCGCGACCACGCGGTGTTGTCGTTTCAGCAGGGCGTCACTGCCCTGGAATACCAGGCGGTGTCATGTAGGTTTCTTCCAGGGTGCGTCTGTCCAGTGAGGGTGGTGCTCCTCGGGGCGTGCTCCTGTTCAGAGTGCCCTGGGTGTTGCCCCCTCCTGGCAGCCTGGCAGTGCCGGGATCTGCCTGGCGGCTCCTACGGCCTGAAGGAGCCTCATGGCAATGCATGCAGAGAGCTGGGCCGTGAAGCCATGGTTGCCATCCGTGAAGTCGAGGTCTCCGGGGCCATGCGTTCGGGCTTTTTGTGCCATGTAGGTCCTCCACCGTGATGTAACCTTGCCGTGCCATCTCACCCTGGACACGCCATGGGATCTGCTTGGAGACTAACAGGACCGAGAGCCCCTTCGTCCGCTTGTCCAAGTCCTCTTGTTGGTCAGCGGGTACGGCCTCAGGTGGCATTGCCGGAGGTGGTGCTGCCATACCTTGGTCCCTTAGTGTTCAATCGTGCCAAATCTCAGGGTGGGAGTGGTGGGCTTTCAAATTGAACCCAAACTGGATACAAACGGGGTTTGCTTGAGCCAAAATGTCCGGTGGACATTTTGGTTCAACATTCCACACATATGACTTGCAACCGCAAGCTTAATGCAAGAATCAAATGTATGTAAGTGTGAAAAAAATGTCCTCTTCACACAAGAGTCAAGTCAACTGAGCACCAACCCTCACTCTTTTTGACTTGCGCAGTGGTTGGTGCCAGTTTGTCCTGGTTCCCTGTATCTGGGATTCTGGGATTGATCACACTGCATCTGTACAGTACCAAAATTCAATCAACCAGGTGTGCCAGGTCGAAATTTCCACCATTTCCAAAGGACAACCTGGCACTGACCGCCATTTCCGAAGCCGGGGTGTCCGTAGGGATCCCTTTCAGGGCTGGTGGGACCTGTGCAGGCCGAATCGGAGGCCCGGAAAATGGGGAGCTGTACGTTCTCACGGTCTGACTCTGTGTCCACTGAGTCGTCGGTGTCGGAGCCCGAGTCGTTGGACAAGTCCGGGTCTGCTGGTGCTTCCCCAATACGGTGACGTCCTCTCTGGTACTCCTCCGGGAGGTCGTGGGACTTGAAGCATCGATCGGGTGCACTTGCCATAGCGGGCGATTTCGTTGAGGAAGTCAGAGGTCCTCGGCACTCCCACTTTTGGGTCTCTAGCCACAGCCCACTGCTGTGCCCAGGTGGATACGGTACTGGCCTGACGATGTGGTCCTGGCGCATGATGATACCACCCGCAGAGAATCTGGTGCGGGTTCTGCAAAGAGTACTCTTGGCACCGGTAAGTCCCTGGCCTCAGAGACGCTCCATTTGCTGCTGGCCGGTGTGCCCACTGAGGTGTCCAGGGAGGATCCTCCCCCCTTGTGGTGGGACGGCAAAATCACACCATTGAAGCCCTTGCTGATCGTGAGGATCCGAAAGTCCATGTCCTTGAACTGGTCCTCCTGTGAGAGCTTCCCAAGCGAGTGGTGGAGACCAGGCCTGACCATTAGTCCTTTCCCGGAAGCTGTATTTCGGGCATATCAGTGGGACTGGGTGGCGGCGTATCTTGGATGCTGAAACTGTCTTGGTCTGCCATGCCTGGAGTTCGATCGTCTCCGTGGTCCAGTGAAGTTCCTTGGGATGGACGTGCTGCAGGTCATGAAACCGTGCACTACACCCGAGCTGAAAGCGGGTTAGCCCAAGGATGTACGAGTCCATCACCTTGTGGTGTTCGATGCCACCACCTTCCGCTGCGGCTTTGTGGCCGTGTCTGTGAGGGGCTCCTCCAAAGCCTGCTTCTTGGTCTTGAAGCGGTGCATCTCGTGCAGGTTCAGTAAGCCAAACACTTTGGAGAGCCATTTCAATGTGTTCCAGACCTGTTCGGGCTGGTACGGCGTGACTTCCCCTGCCGCCAAGGTGTTCAGGAGGTTGCGGACATCAACTTCTCTCCATGGGATGGATGTGAATCCCCGCTTTCTCAGGCCCTCATATGCCAGGCAGTGTTGCCTCAGGTGTGTGAGATCATCCGCCCATTGATTTTGTTCTCGAGGTACATGACATGGAGCCAGAGCGCAGCCAGCTGCATGGAGCAAAAGGACGAGTTCCATCAAGATGGCTGCAGTATGGGGTTTCGTGGATGCTTGGTTTAGCTACGAAAAGACATTGCTCAGGTTATCACTTCCTACCGGGATCCTCATGGCAGAAGCAGTCTTACCTTGAAGTTTCAAAATGCAGTGTGTCAGCACCAAAGCGCCCAGCAGTTCAAGAGCTGCTATCCTCTTTTTGGGATTCCCGTCTTTGAAAGCCCAGGGAAACTGAGACTGATGAATCTGGAAATAAAACCAAGAAACTGAGTGTCTGGCAGGGTTCTGAGAATCTGACAACCATCCACCAATGTAGGCCTCCCCTGAGTCCGAAGCACTTGCATCGCTGCATCCCCACCACGGAGATTCGGGCAGATAGGGGGGAGAACCAGTAAGGGATGGTGAAGAGCTCTTTCATCAGCAGGGCCAGTAGACGGACTGGCTTAGGCGGTTGGGATGAAGAGGTAACTGCCATCTTCCATGCCCAGAAGGGTTGCATAAGGCTCTTTGTCAGAGGACATACCGCTGTTGCCCACTGGAGACGGCCCAGGGCTCTCCCAATAGCTTTCGATGTTATAGCGGTGTTCTGAATCAAGAGCTCCAACATTTCAAGCACCCAGGGAGTGCTTGGGGGCAGTCATCTGAACTTGGGGAATGTTGGGGTGGATCACAAAGCCGAGCCATGTGTTCACTTCTGCAAGGTGTGTCTTCTTCCAACTGAGGGCCACTCTCAAGGCCACAAGGGTGGCAAGAAGGGATGTGGCCATGTGGTTTGCCTCTTCCATGCGAAGAATCCAGCAGAAGTCATCCACAAAGACAAATCCCCAGTCAATCTGAGGAAAGAGCTTGTAGAGCAGGCGGAGGATCAGGGCTGCAGTCCTCCCCCCAGTATAGTTGCGCACTGCCCATGCCGTAGGTGCCCACTTTGTTAATCCACCATTCATCTTGGAGTTCTACCCTGGTACTTCCAGTCGTGGGGCAGGATCTTCACTCGCCTGGGGCTTTGGTGACATCTGCCTTGAGGAGGATCCATTGTTGATGGCGTGAGGGCCACTTCCAGAGGGCTGAGTCCTGGTCCAGTCCCTCTAAGCCGTGGGCACTAGTAGGAGGGGACTTGTTCGCCTCGTGAAGCCAATAAGGGCATGAACACAATCCAGGACAGTCGGGGGTTGTCGTCTTCTCCAGTGTACGGTTCTGGATGTGTCTAAACATGGCTTGCGTATACCTGACAGGCAGCGAGTTGCTCCAAAATAAAACATGCTTCAACATGCCTTGCACATATTTGCAAGGCATGTTTAAGCATGTCCTATTTTGGAGCAACTCGCTGCCTGTCAGGTATTTGCAAGGCTTGTTTAAGCATGTCTTACTTTAGAGCAATTCACTGCCTGTCAGGTATTCGCAAGGCATGTTTAAGCATGTCTTATGGAGCAATTCGCTCCTGTCAGGTACTTGCCATGTTTAGACATGTGTTACTTTAGAGCAATTCACTGCCTGTCAGGTATTCGCAGGGCATGTTTAAGCATGTCTTATTTTGGAGCAACTCGCTGCCTGTCAGGTATCTGCACGCCATGTTTAGACATGTGTTGCTCCCGTGCAATTCCCTGCCTGTCAGGTATTTGCAAGGCATGTTTAAGTGCCTACGGGTTGAAAACCGTCCGAGCGTTTTAGGCATTTTTTTATATGTTCCTTGGGGTGGGGTGGGGTGGGGTGGGGCAATAACGTTCACGTACTTGCGCACTCCCATGATGTTACGCCACGGCACGTTCACTTGCACGTGCGCACATACGTCATGCTACGTTGA
>Ga0126342_10016569_pt1 | contig 12833 bp, 15 predicted proteins | sample Cyp1metagenome_FD_92528 | JGI IMG/M metagenome (GOLD analysis project Ga0126342, IMG submission 92528) | Coral microbial communities from Lord Howe Island, Old Settlement Bay, Australia - Cyphastrea 1 metagenome | ecosystem: Host-associated > Invertebrates > Cnidaria > Coral ...
AATTTGACAGGTCAATTGACATGAGCAAATTATTCCTTTGATTTGTGATCAACGGGTATCATTGAGACATGCACTGGCTGTGATGCAGACGTGTTTGCTCTCTCAAACACATTTCCTGCGAAACTCCAGGGTGTTTTCTTCAATTCAAGTTGAAAGCAAGATGATTTTTGATATTTCTTGATTGGCCCAACAGAGCATCGATGGGTAATGCAGCTGATCTTGACCCAGGCACAGACATATTATGATGATTTGCTCAGAAGGAACAGGCCATCTCTTATATGATGCTTGGATAGCTGTGCATATTTGTTTTGCGCCTTCCTTTGGTTCATTCACCAACAATGAGAATTCGCATCACCACTTGGGGACGTGTATGATGCGGTGATGCGCATGTACTCTGCTACTTTCTTCATTTTTCCTCTGCTTCCTGCAGTTTGTGTCCCTCAATTTGGACAGGGCACTCGAAGTGAAAATTGCTTCGATCAAGGCCTTTGCCCAGAACTCAGCACAGCTCAGAGCTGACAGATTTCTTGAGATCTTTATTTAATTATTTGCTAATCTGTTCTCAGTCACTTGCAATGCAGCTTGATTTTGCAATTCAAGAGCTTCCAACATCCACACAATTTATCAAAATTGGTCAAACATACAATGTTAATTTTGATTCATTATACAAATTATGGCATCATATATCATATACCTACATGATCCTGATTTGATTCCTATCGAACTTGTCATTCAGCCTAGGTGCAGCACGCCCGTGCGGAGGCAGAAAGAGAGGAGTCCGCGGAAGGCGCCGGAATTAGGAATCTGAAGAAGCAACAGATTGGATGTCGTGGATCATTGGATGGTGCAACGACATAACCACAGATGGAGATTTCATGAGATTTCCACAGCCATGAGGGTAATCCAATGGAGGATTTATAATGGAACATCCTATAAAAATGGATGATACCCCTAGTTTAGGATCCCCAAAGGCCTGGCTGCATCCGTGGACCTTGGCCGGATCCTTAAGAGGTTGCCACCTGGAGGGATTGGGATAGGTCCGACGTCTTGGGACCCTTTAAAAATGGGGTCCTGGGGTTGATGTTCATTGGTTGACATTGTTTGTTTATGTTTGTTTGATGTTTTTTTCTGGGACTATTTGGTTTTATTATGAGGTTTACTTTCAAATCTTGATGCCCTCAAATTTTGGATGTGCAGGTTTACCCGGTTTGCCCAAATTTCAGGGAACCCTGATCCGATCTAAGGTGATCCCACAGCCAAACGCCGAACTTCCTTGAGAGAAAGGAACTCCAACCACGAGGCAAATTGGTGGTGCGATATTCAAGGGGGTTTGGGCGGCATGTGCCAAACTTCGTTGCTGCCCCAAAATCTAAGACTCTGAGATCGAACCCCACGGTCCCACAAAAATGGCAGTGTTTAGCCGTAAAAAATATTGTGAAATGCTTCATCATCGTTCAAGTCATGTCAGTTTTCCAAGCAAAATCCATCTCACAGTTTGGGACAGTACATGGTAGTTCCAATCTGCCTCCCCATCCTTAGGGACTGACCCAACCATGTGAGTTGCATAGTCTAGTTGGGTCGGATTGGTGTGAATTCACTTGGGTGAATAATGGTGAATAGATATCTCATTTTGTGGGGTTCCTGTTTGGGACGTGAACAAAAGGGTAACATCCTTCAGATGTATACTGTAGATTGCACAGATTGCATGCTAGTGTACCATGTCATGCTGCGTTCTCATCTCCTTTGAGGTTCCAGTTCTTTCCTTCAATCTCAGTCCCATGTTCATTTTCTGACTGCTTCAAACAATTCCAACCATGCCGCCGGTGTGAGAGGGCCATGCCAACTGCGGCAGATACTTATAAAGTTGTCATCATGGTCCCAAGTGTTGCACTGTCAAGACAAATCTTCCTCATTTCTCCAACATTTTCCAACTCAGAGTCCAAAACCCATGGCTTCTGAAGCCATGCCAAGCCATGCCGGGCTCCGCATGCCTTTCAGGTCCCTCGTCCTCGCTCATGCAGCCCTGGTTGGGACTGAGGGTAGAAGTCTCCCAGGCGGGATAAAGCCCAGCCACAAGGGGGTGAGATTTTGCTGTTGAAAAAGGAATCCCCATGATTGCTGTTATCAAAAAATATGTTTCTCCAACTGGGCAACTGGCGTGAAGTTTCTACTAGTAGCTGATTTCCAGCCATCATCCCCAACTGCAAGGGCCATAAAGCATGGCAGGCTACGGGCTCGAACCTGAGATATCACTCAGTGTGATCAGGGATGGATGGCGGTTTACCACGGTCAAACATATCACGATTGATCATCAACATTGACATGGGTAAAATATAGCAGCCTACAAGAAAGAAGGAAATTTCCACTTCTTTCGGTCGTGATACATTCTTGATTGTGCATCCTGTGAGAAGATGCAGGCAACCTGTGCTGGCTATGCAACTTTTGCACCAGTCTGGCCGTTGCAGCTGTTGTGGCCAGTGGACATCAGTAGACTTAGACATCCATCTCGGTTGCACCGCTTTAGTGAGATTCCCGTCCGACATGGGACAGGCTGAGGAGGTAGAGAAAGCGGTAAAGAAGGTCCGGGATGATCGCCTGCGGGCTGAGCAAGAACGCCGTGACTTACTTCAACGAGGTTCTCGTGAAGCCAAGATGAAGACGCAGTTGGCCTTGGCGACCAAACGTGCCAAGAAGGCGGAGGGTTTTCGGTAATGCTCATGTACTGCGACTGGTTGCGGTACCATTGTTGGCTTGCAGGAGCTGAAGAAGCAAAATCCCTCAATAATTCAATAGATGGTCTCACTAATGGAGGATCCAATCTCACCCACTGAGACTACCCAGGATGCCATGTTTGGTGATACAGTGACAGCATGATTTTCATTCCCTGGGAGGCCAAAACCTTGGACCTTTGCTTCGTGGTGGATTTGACTGCCTCCATGCACTGGTGGCTACAGACCTTGATTGAAAAAATGGAGGAGATCATCCAGGACAACCTGCAAAGCATGGGTGACTGGTTGGTGGTTTATCTTCATTTTCCACCCCCTAAACTGGGAGGATTCAATTTGAGTTGCGTATATTTGTGATGGTGGCTCAATCATCAACCAGGTGACCTCGCAAAGGTCAACGTGGGATTCGTTGGCTACAGGGATTATGAGGATGAGTCTCAGAACTTGGTTCATCCCTTCACAACGGATGTGAACGAAATGAAAGCTTTCTTGCGGAAGTTGGAAGCTGAAGGTGGTGGTGATCAGTGCGAAGATGTGCTGGCAGGCGACTATGTCCAAATATGAACAAAGTGACTGACTGACCCGCAAAAAAATAAAGAACATAGATACAGAGCATTACCAAGTCTTGGTTCCAGTGAATGATTCTGCACCAGTCGTGAACCAAGCCCACCTGCTGACAGGGCTGGAGAAGGCTGTACAGCTTGAGTGGTCATCGACTGCCAGGGTCTTGTGCCTGCTGAGCCAGACACCTCATCATGGCTGGCGCTTTCAACAGGACTTTCAGGCCAGAAATGGCAGAAGGCCCCCCAAAGAGAGAGGTCTATGAGGTAGGTATCCCAAACAATCAGCAACGCACAGTGTGTAAGATATACAGCACAAACAAACATTGTACATAAAAACATGGGCGTAGCACCAGACATGGCGAGCTCGCTTGGGGGGTCATTCATTTTCTTTGCAGTCGAGCTTCGACTGCTGCGCAGGTGGCAGCAGATCTGCAGACCATCCGAGCTGCTGTGGCAGCTGAGGAAGCCCAGAAATGGTTGAGCACTCGGTTCTACGACCTGTATGCAGAGGATCCACGTCAGTGGGACCCCATGGATAAGGCTGTTCAGGACTGGCGAACAGCTTGACCTTCTGCTCCCTGAGCACGTGTTCTGTTTGCATTGCAATTTGTTTGAGTTAAGATGGGTGAACTGTGACAAAGATCAGTCTTTTGATGAGCTGCAGAGATGCAGTGAATGCCATATAATTGATTGTAATTGTACATTAGCATGTCTCTCTACCACGAGTTTTGGTTTATCTCTTAAGAATCGGTTTTGCAATTATTGCCCTAATTATTGTCCCTAAGTTTGGGCAATTTGTGTCCCTAACAAAAAACTTAAAAACCCATATTCCCAGACTTAGGGACAATAATTACCAAATTTAGGGACTTAATTATCCAAACTTAGGGACAGTAAGTACCCAAACTTAGGGATAATAATTACCCAACTTGGAAAACTAGCTCCAAATAAAATATGTTGAAGCACCATGCTAAATTATACACATTTGGCAGCCTGCTCTGTTGGTTTTGCTGTGTCTGTCTCGGGCTTTTAAAGTCAGTTATGTAGCTGGGATGCCCCCTACATCAGTGCATCGCATGTGCTCGCAGTAGAATGATCGAACTTGATCAACATGTGGTGCCCAAAGACAATAATAGACGTATTTGATGTGAGCCCTTGTGTCTCTGTTACGGATGTAACAGAACAATTCAACACTCGTCGACCCCACCACGCATGCAAGTTGCTGGCATGACCTTGGGTGACTTTAATACGCAATATAAAGAGCATCTATACATGTCTACATATATTCGGACTATACTACCTCAAGCTCCCAAATAAGATCTCCACATCCCAACCTCGCCTGGCATGAAGCCTCCTGCAGGAGCTTCAAGCAAAGGGTGTCCAGATGGTCGTGTTGCGGCTGGGCTCAATAACTGAGAAGATGATTGAGGTCTTTAGGCAGAAGTACCAGAACAGCAAGCCAAATGCCTTGAAATTGCAAGTCTATGATGCCAAGCAGGATGCAAGGCAGCTGCGCTTCATAGTGTCTTCTTCGTCAGTAGCCTCGTATGGAACTTCAATCTTGAAAATGAGTCAGGCGCCAACGATTCTTCGGGAAAAATTGAAGCTTCCAGTGGATGATGCTCCCCCTGACTGGGACAAAGTGCATGAATGGCAATCTGTGGATGCCCATCTCTACACCTACTTCATTGAAGACGTGGATGAACCTCCGAAGAAAAGCTGCAAAGCCTTCCGGGCCTTGATTGCTCCCAAACCTTTTGGTAAGGGTGCCATGCGATTTGCCTTCCACATGGTGGATGAAGAGAATCCCAACCGGAAGTATGTGGGCAAAGTGTACCAGTTTGACGACATTGCATTTCAACAGAAGTCCACTTATGAAGGGGACATGGGGTCGCAGGCAGTGGCCTCCTACCTAGCCAAGGAATTCTCTCTCCGATACCCTGAGAGTCCCATTGAATTCGTTCCAGCTCAGCTGTTGGACTTGGGTGCTTCCAGCGCGTTTCCTTTTCGATTCATGGCAGTAGAGCCGTGGATCCCGGGAAAATACGAGAAATACACTTCCAATGCTGGGCATATTACCAAGGATTCCCATGTGGCGCAAGCCTACAGCCATTACACCTGGGACTTCACAAGTGGTGAACTCATGGTCGTTGACATTCAAGGAGTTGGGAACACCCTTACGGACCCACAGATCCATTCCCTGGACACGGACCGCTTTGGCCGTGGAAACCTGTCCTGCAAGGGCATGGATGCTTTCTTCATGAACCATGTGTGCAATGACATCTGTCGAACTTTGAAGCTCGAACCTCACCCCCATCAGCCAGGATCCGCTCCACATGAACCTCCTCAGCATCTTCAATCCATTCTCGAAGATGAGGTGCAAAATGATGAAACTCTCGGAGGCCCAGAACTTCAGGTTGATTGGATGCCAATGCCTGACTCCAAGCTGGCTGCTTTCTTGGATGCAGTCAGAAAGGATGCTGAAGACTTGGCTAGCCATGCGGCTTCAGAGACAGAGAGTTCCTCTCTGGGTTCCAAGCTGGCTTCTTTCCTGCATGGAGCGGTACAGAACTCAGGGCCTCAAGAATGTTCTTGTCTAGGGGGCGCAGTTGTTTGCTGGAAAGGTGAAGGAGGCCCTCAGATTATAGAGGTCAAGAAGGACTCACCGGCAGAGAAAGCTGGGTGCGAATCTGGTGTGATGCTGAAGCTCGTGGGCGGCCAGCCTGTGGCACAGATGCCAAAGCAAGAAATCCTGCAACTCCTTGCGGCAAAAAACAACATGATTCTTTGCGTGGCAACTGTTCAGAAGATGCAGGCAATGTTTGAGAGGCGCAAGTTACAGGAACGAAGGCATGGTGGGTTGGGAGCTTTGCTGGCTTTGCAAGAGCTGCAGAGTAGGCTTGCATTGGACCTTGATCGGCATCTATCAAGAGCCAGTCCATGGCAAGGCTTGAGGGCCCTTGTGAAGGAGTTGGAGGAGGAGACTTCTGAGGAGCACAAAGTGGAAGTCCAAAAGCATTTCTTCTTGGATGCAGTTCGCGATGACGCGGCCAAACGAGTTCAGACGCCAGAAGCTGCAGATGGATGGGATGAGCAGCGTGCTGTAACGTGTGACACCTTGGCCGGAGCAACATTTGCCTGGACGTCCCCACCTCAGGTCACAGCAATTGTACCTGGTTCGCTTGCGGATGGGCTCGTCTCAGAAGGCAAGTTGCAGGGAATCAGAGGGAATCAGTGTTGGTTTGGGGTGGGGTAGTTGTGCTCGTTGTATGAACGAATAAGGTTGTGTATGCGTGATCCCTTACTACATATTTTCCTTTGCACCGCATGTGTGGCACCTTTTGTTTGTTTGTACTTTGGGTGGTGCAACACCGCGCAGGTGAAATTCTTCATGAAGTTGACCATATGAATGTCAAGTCCCTTACGCGTGAACAAATTTTGAAGAAGTTGCAAGGCTGCTCCAGCATGCAGATGCAGAAGCGAGAGCGCAAACCGCACAAAGAATTTCCTGCAGGATTTGATGGCCAAACAGGTTTGGAGACAAGTACCCTGGGACCAGTGGCTGTCACATGGTCTGACCCACCTATGGTTCTCGGCGAAGAGCCTGTCCCCCAGGTGCTTCTGGCCATCAACGGCAAGAGGGTCTTTGGCATGCCCAAACAGAAGATGATTGAGTTGGTTGAAAATTCGCCAGAGTCACCAGACTCTGGGTTTGAGATGGCTTCTGTGTTTAAGATGACTCTCCTTGAAGATTTGCCTGGCCACAGAGAAGGCATTAGGCATTGCCTCAAAACAGAAAAAGTCCCCGTTCACCTTGGTGTCCGATGCTCGGGTTGTGGCCACAAGCCTTTGGTCGGAGCAAACTTCACGTGCAAGAATTGCGCAACGCATTACTGCAGTGCTTGCTTCAAGGGCCGTGCCCATGCCCATTCACCTGCGCACAAGTTCGCAGTTCAAGATTTCCCAGGGACAACTCCCAGTGATGCACCTGTGGCTCCCAAGATCAGCGAAGGTTCCACTGTGGTGGTCATTGGAACAGGCAAGAAGCAGTTGGATGGGCAACTGGGCTTGGTCACCGCTTTGACCTCGACCTCCTCAGGTGCTCTTCCGCTCTGGTCCGTGCTGATGGATGGCAGCTGTGAGGCTGTAAATCTTGAGGCCAAGCACCTTTTTTTGCGCCCTGACCAGGAACGCCGAGCCAGCGCTGCTGCCTGTGAATTGCCTCTACCACCTGCTGAACCCAAGGAGGATCCAAAAGTGCCAGCTTCTTTGAAACCCATTGATCCTCTTCTCATGGTGCGTAAGCACTCTTTGAGGGAACTTCGGCAAGTTGAGGGGCAAGAGGCCTTGGAGCGCTTTAAATCCCAGGGAACTCGCATGGCCCGAAAGAGCTCTTTCCTGTGCAAAGGAATGTGTGGCACCATGGTGCCAAAGGACCACCAGGAGTACATCAAAGAAGGTCAGCTGGCGATGTGTGAAGCTTGCATGAAGAAATCACGAGATGCAGAGAAGAAGACAACTTGCGGAAAGTGCAAGCAGGAGTTTGTGTACTCCCAGTTTTTTGTGGATCTTCCTGAAAGTTCTGGTTTGCCATCATTGTGCCAGGAATGTCAAGAAACCGAGTGGGCAGTTATCAGCCCGCCCAAATCTGAGCCGTGAGTCATGGCCCAGCATGAAGATTTTCCAAAGGTCTACTGAGCAGCGCGCTTGGTCGCCCACAGGCTGCTTCAGAGACATTCTGCATTGAGATAGACAACAGAGCTGCAAAAAATGCATGGCCTTTGTTGATGTTGTACTAGGGTGACCAATCCCAGTCAGAACGTGATTAAACGGTTCGGAACTTTGTAAGTTTGATGATAATCCGTTAGACCAGGTTTGCCGACACTTATCACACCCAAGCAGCGTGACCGTTCTGAGCGCAAAGCCGCCTGAAAGCTGAAGGTCGCATCTTGCGGGAGAGGATGATCAGGTTGCTATTGCTTGGACTTGTGGAACAAACACATTTTTCGCCTTTTGCCGTGTTTATCCGATTGTTTTTGTTTTTTGTTTTTCACAAGAGCACCCATGTTTCTGTATGCTCGGCGCATTCTTTGCAACTTGGTTAAGGATTTTTGGGGTTGTCAGTCATTCATGTCCCTTTTTTTCACGTGCAAGGGCTTGGGCGGCCTCTGGTGAGGCCTCTTAGTTGAAGAGTCTTTTGTGTTGGATAGTTTCACTACATTCGGGCATTTGTTGATTTTGGTTAACTTGGATAAGAGAAAACCATCCTAGTTTTGGGAGCCAGCTTTGCAGCAACACTCAATCCATTTTTTTCTCCAATATGGGGGGCCAATGTGCCTCTCCTGCTTAACCAACCCCGCATCTAAAACTGGTGCTTGGGTGTTTCACTTTGGCTCAAAGTATGCCATGTCGCTGGCCAAACTGGCCACGTTAATGAGATCTCAAGGATTCCAGTGGCAGGTTTGTGCGTTTCGCACAGGGGGCAAAGAAGAAGGGCATGAAACTAAACAAAAGCAGAGACATCAACAAAGCGGAATGCCAGCTTGAAGTCATGGGCAAAAGTAGCAATTACGCAGCTGCCACTGGATATTGCGAAAGAGAGGAACCACCGGTGCCAACCGATGGTGGAACCCAAAGCGGTTCAGGCGAAGAAACCGATTCCAAAGAAAAGTTTCCAGGGGGCTGACGATTTTTCTGGGAGTTATCTACGCGGGATGTCACTGTCACATTTAGGGGACCTAGAGGGGATCCACTGTATCAGAAGAACTAAATCCCAATGATTCAAACACTAAAGGTGATTTCCACAAACGTTTTAGCACAAATCTGGAGGATCTAATCATTGCTGGCTGTTTTCGAGTTCACTTCCCACAGTAGTGAGGGTGCTTCTGCTGTCAACACCCGCAGCCGCTGGAAACAAGTCTGTAAAGATCCACATGCAGAGTGACTGCAGATCGATGGAATCAACGCAGTCAGATCAGTCAGCAGATGGAAACGGATGATATTCTAATTCCATCATGTTCCATCAATTCGCTTGCAGCAACACACTAAACGGAACGCAAACATGGGGCAAGTTGGATGCCCATATTAGACCCCTGGGTTAAAAACTGGGAGCCATATCCAAAATTTCAGACATTGAGAGAATTGAATGAATTTCAGAAGATGTCCTTGTTGCGAATGATCTAAATTCTCAGCTGTATAATTATTTATTCAATAAATATATATATATAATATTATATTCTATCTCCAGAATGGGATGAACACTTTTCTTTGGGATGACTAATCCATACGTGTCTTTTGAGATGTTGTCACAAGGCTGACCCTGAGGGAAGGTCCGAGCTGAGACTTTTTCAACCCACCTTGTTGTAGCAATGGAGGAGGTGGTCATAGACAGCACTCAGGCACCGGGTGAAATCTGTCAGCTGTAGATCGGGAAACTGATGGCGAAGCTTGTGTGCCACAGTGTCTGATTGGCACAAGGGGTATCGGTATAGGAGTCTATATAGGTGAACCCTACGGTGAAAAACCACTAAAAACCTATTTAAGCTAACAGGAACCATACATCAAAGAGGAGTTCCCAGCCAGGTTAGAACGATTAGTGGAAGGTAGGTACGATGCCAGAAGCGGCTGATCCTTACACGTGGCATGCAGCTTTGCTTGGAGCCATCCAGTTGGTTCCAGGAGAAACCAAAGGAGCTACTCATCAATTGCCCAAATGCTGTTTCCCGTTAAGAAGAGTGGATGTTTCCAATACTTTCCATTAAGATGGAGGTCACTCATTTGCACATCAAGATCTTCCGTTCAATTCACGATATTCATAATCCTAGTGATTTTCCTGGTCCAAAATCAGGATTATCAGATTATCAGCTTCAAAATCAGGGATTTTCCCTCAATCCAACATATCCAAATCAAGATTTTCCCATGATTTCCCAGTTTTTGGTGGATTTTCCCTCGGAAAAACCGACCAAATTCTCCATGGCAGGAACATTTGAATCGCTTGAGCCATGAGGTGATCTACCAACAGGCCAGGCATCGATGGAAAGAGGTGATTTACCCAGCCAATGGTGAAAACATGGGATTTAACACTGGTGAAATCATGATCAATGGGAAAAAATCGCCCCAGAATCTGCCCCAGAGGGATTTATAGATGGATTTCACATGATTTGAACCATCGAAGATGATGAAACATGGTGCTTTGGCCATGAAACATTGGGACTTTATCCATGAATTGACAAATGGAGATAGTCTTGTCATGTTTTGTTCGAAAAATGGGGAATGGTTCCCCAATTTAAGGCCATAATGGAACATGGGCCTTTTTGAGACATAGCCATGGTGTAGAAGAGCCAAATTCGTAGACACCAAGGTCAAAGGTCAGAGACAGATCATTTTGCCAATAGCAGAGACCAGAACCTGCATCCGGTGCCCGGCATTGTCTAAGTCGATCCATAGTGATTGATATACGATGGGACTATCCGAAAATAGAGGGGTGTATATACCCCAGACCCACCATTTGGTGTATTTTCGAAGGTCCATTTGCATCCATTTGCATCATCCAACTACCAAAATCTTAAAGACATCATCCCAACACCACCATGTTTTCTGAGTTTCATCTCCCAGACTTGGTTTCAGGGACAATTTGAGCCAGAAACTCCAATCAATTTGATGGCAAGACTCTGGTTTCAACCCTAGATGTTCCCCAACAAAACCACTCCATTCACCATAATATCCATATCAATGTGGCTACATATCCCCAATCATATACCCCATATGTTACCCATGATAGCATCATATTTCATATATTTCCCCCATCACTTTCCCCTGTGAAACTTCATCGCTTCATCGCCTTGCGACGCCTCGCAGGGCCTAATTGCGGCCTTGCGTCAAGATGTGGAGAGCTGCAAGGACCAGGTCGCCGCATTGCGCGATTGCCTGCACAGCAATGGTGTCGCTTTGCAGCGGTTCAGTCGCGAAGTCCAATGGGACTTACTGGGGGATTTAATGGGATCAAAATTCGATGGGGATTTGATGGGGATTTAATGGGATTTTTTTCAACAATGAATAGTGGATATGGGATATATGGGCGTGGCAATGGAAATGGGGGACTTACCCCCAATATTTGTTGGCTACTGCAATAGGAAAAATGCGGTTTTATAAACCAGAGGATGGAATGGGGTACCCCATGTTCAGACCGGCAATGGGTTTCCACCTGATCAGCTCTGCATTGGCTGAGGTTGTGGACGGCATGCGCTTCCTTGTGCACCTACATCGACACAAATTCGAATCAGCATGTCCCTTGTGCCACAACTTGTGCTGGGTATTGTTGGGCATTGACAAATTGATGGTGGAAAAACTTCATCGTGTCTAGAGGGTTTCACATGGTTTCACTATCTCTTCCTATCATGCAATGTGACCCCAGAAAATCGCGACACATCATGATATTTGATGATAGTTGGAGATCACGTGTGCTTTCCATATTGCATTTAAGCGTTGTCTGAGAAAATGGAAGACTCAGTCGCCCGTGTTGGGGCGACTATGGGCAAACCTGGAAATTCCATTGGCCCATCCACCATCGATTGCTTTTCCAGAGCGGATCACCCGTTGATCCAGCATGGTCCATGGACAGAATTGTAGGAATGTATCGGGATGCACAAGGTCTTGAATTTTTCTCACCCCAAAATCTATAAAAATCCAGCAAAATCCAGCTCCTTCACGGCTTCGCATGAAGTTTGCTTGTCCAAAGAGCTTGTCTCTTGAGGTGCTGCCTATGGTCTTGGTCCACCGGCCTGGATCCAAGTGATGCTGCTTGAAACCTGATCGTTGCCCCCATGGCAAACAAAGTTACTTTTTTATCCTTCAACAATCCAGAATTGGTGAGATGCGTTGCATAAGTTTGAGGGATTAATCGTGATTGATCCATCTACGGCCTAGTCCCATTAAGTCCCAATGAGTGATCCATCATCTCCTGATTCCCAGCGTTCCCTGTGGCCCCTGGGGGCCTCCATGGGCCTCCCCTCCGCCGCTCAGTTGCCCCTGGATTTCGTAATTGACATCAGGGCCTGGCGCTCGGTGCACCTTTTTGAGTGACCCAACTTTGTCAGTTAGCCTAATAGTTGTTAGTCACGACATTGTAAGTTAATAGAAGTCAATTCTCTGAGTTTATGATTCGCTGGTAAATTGTTAACTATCTCAAGTTTACCCAATATTTACCAATTGTTGATGGTGGTTTCACCCAATTTCGCCTAGTTTTGCCACGGCCATTCCAGGCTGTGGCTATGGCCGTGGGCAGCTTTGCAGGATACTCTGCCATGCGGGCTTTGCGTGAGGCCAGCCAAACCTGGTGATGTTTACCAAGATGGGGATTGACTTGACACTTTGCACTCTTGGGAATGTAGAAAGGCTTGGGATGGTACGGGAATGATGGAATGACCTACCAAGGATTTTGGGGATTTATTTCGCAAGAGTCGGGATGAAATCAAGAACTGCTTTGTGATTTGTCCTGTTGATATACTTGTAGTGTCCAGAAATTTCAACAATTTTCAAAAGCTGGGAT
>Ga0126342_10016570_pt1 | contig 12833 bp, 12 predicted proteins | sample Cyp1metagenome_FD_92528 | JGI IMG/M metagenome (GOLD analysis project Ga0126342, IMG submission 92528) | Coral microbial communities from Lord Howe Island, Old Settlement Bay, Australia - Cyphastrea 1 metagenome | ecosystem: Host-associated > Invertebrates > Cnidaria > Coral ...
AGAAGAAGCGGAGAAGAAGCGGAGAAGAAGCGGAGAAGAAGCGGAAGAAGAAGAAGAAGAAGAAGAAGAAGAAGAAAATCAAGAAGAAGAAGACGAAGAAGAAGAAGAAGAAGAAGAAGAACATATGAAACATATGGATTGGAAAATATGGGTGTTACCATTAAAACCACTGGAAATATAGAGATTTCACCATACATAACACATTTTGTTTTCTTTTGTTTTTTTTGTTCCCATGAGACATGCACATTTACCATCAAACCTTGGGTTGAACCATCAAGAATGGAGGTGTCATATTGTGGTTCAACCATCCTGAAATGGGGGAACCTAAGATCAGATTTTTTTTATATACACACCCGAAACTCAAACCTGGTTTGGTAGTGGATCTCTTCATTTCGTCATAGGAAGGGATCAATGAATGTTTGCAATAGGACGCCCAGTTCTTGAGGGATTTCGATTAAGACATTAGCTTTGGATTCCCGTTATGGGATAGACATTTGAACCCAACAAAAACTAAGATTGAACCCTTGGATCGTTGATATTCCCATTGTCAAGTTCCATGTTCAAAATTAATTTGGAATGTCATCTCCCACGATTTGTAGGGTAAGTAACCACTATGGTTCATGTTCGATGACTGTTCAACCTGTGCGGATAAATATTGGGAGATTAACAATTTTGCCAGAAATCCGGAATATTGTTCCATATTGTTTCGGATGAAAGCTGATCGCTGGTCAGAAGCCCCGATTGGATGCTGGGGTGGACTTAAGATATTCAGCGCTGATGAGGCGCATCATGTGCGGTGCACGCTTGATGGAAGATGGTATCTTACTTCGGCAAATTAGGATCTTGGCACGAAGAAATCGTGAACTCAATGCTTTGGGTATGAGCATACATGCCAGGCCCCAATGGCGGCAGCAAGATGGATGTGGTTTTTTGACTGGGCTCTGTGCCTCACAACGGGCTGGGGAAAAAATCACATGCAATCCGGCAGTCTGCGCGTGCTCGAAAAGCTATGGCGAATTGCACCGGCCCAAAAGACATGAATTTCTTGATCGAAATGTCCCACCTTTGACCCTGACAGGCTGTGCCTAGTGCGTAACTGGGCCAGAGCAGACAATGTCAATATGCTCCTCACTGTCGGTGCGATTCAATCTGGGGCAGCTCGTGAGCAGGGCCAGAATCCTAAGCAGATCGTTTGCCTCAAATGTGCGGCAGTGTCGCAACACTGGAATCATCACTGGACTTCTCTCATGGAAATGAAACCTCCTGATGATTGATGCTTCGCAGAATTTTATGCCCTTGCGGTCCTGAAGGTGTTGGAATGTGCACCAGATTTAGCACATGGATGCATGACCAGCTGGATGCTATGTGAATTTCCTTGTCTGCTTAGCTGCGGGTGAGCACAGGCAAACGACGTTTTCTTTCACACCACCCGTACGATCTTAAGAGCGGGTTGAAAAAATTCAAAGAGGCGCTATGCAATCAAAAATCCATGGCCCAAGGTTTGGTGGGGAGAGGTGGTGTGCATTCCTGAGAGCTCCGGAATGCACCTGCGAGAGCCGCAAGTGACCCCTCTCCTGTATGCAGTGACTTTCTTAAGCGCAGCTACATACCACACTTGACTAATTTCAGCATATTCTGCGTTTTCAGAGGTTTGAGCAGTGGTGGATTTGATAGTGTGACACGAGAGTTGAACAATCATTGGCTTATTACCTCATAAAGTGTTTTGGGTATTGTGACGGATTTTATTTTTGGGGGAATGGTCACCATTCCCAATAAAATCAATAAAACAAAGTCCAAAAATAATGAAAATAAAAAACAAAAACCATGGTATAAGCTTGTCATGCCTATCCAATCCATGTGCTGGTACTATTGGACTATGATAAGCACAATTTAGGATTCCTAGGATGTTTGGCCAATTTTTGGCTCATGCCGTTTTTTCGAGAGCTTTCCAGGTTCAATCCCCCCGATTTTTCACATGCTCCCAACGAGGCCGTGGTACGTAGGATCTGGTCATCAGCTCCATGGTTTGCTCCAAAAACAGCCACCAGGGACACTTCGATGATCTTTTCCTGATCAAAGGTCCCGTGATTTTTTTTTTAGGCATCGCCCAAAAATGCCACGTTTGATGACACACTGAGAATATTCACATTAGGATTGTCCCGGGGTCCCCTCCCAGTGATCTAGAAATGCTGGAGATTTTCCATGTCGTTAATTAACATAGCTGGGTAATAGATTATAACTCGTTATAACTGGTAAACTGTTACAAAAAGCTATCAAAAATCACCCATTTTAAATACATAACCAGCTGGGTAAATCAACGAACTTTCTATGGACCATTTTCAATAGCAAACCGTTTAACAGGGTAATAGATTATTCTGTGCTGGAATTTGATGGGGACACCGTTCATATCAGTTAGGGCCTTATCTCAAATCGTACAACCAGGTGGTGTTCGACACGGGCAGCGGGCATCTAGCAACTCAGATGCACGAGGATATAGACTGCTGGACGAAAAAAGGACGGTTACCCCATGAAACTTTCAAGATGTATTTACATATTATGGGATACTTTACGATTGGGTTTACCAGATTACTGGGCCATACAATGCTATATTGTATATATATATATATTATAATTATATATGGATGAATGAACAAATACTGTAAATCAACAACATTTACTTACAAGAGACAACATGATATATTTGTTTGCTCGGAAATAGGAAGGGTCCCCCAACAAAGGGTCGCTTTTAGCTGGATGATGGGTGCCTGTGATGCACCCCCAAGTTGGGTAGCAGTGCCACAAGTTACATCACTGGCTGAATCATAAGAGGAGCAATTCACCATCTTGAAATGATCGGTCTGGGATAGTTACCTAAAAACATTCACCTCAAGGTTTCTAGTAACATCCATGGGTTGACGTTTTTTTTTTTAGTTTACACCAGATTTACCGTCTGGTAAACTGAGATACCCTCTGGTAATTTAACATAGCCATGGAAAATCACCATTTTTAATGGGTAAATCCACTATTTCTATGGCCATTTTCAATAGCTTTTTGTATGTTGACCAGGCCGGGTAGATATGGAAATCCCAGAGGCTTCGGGAAATGATCAGTAGACCCAGTTGGTTCTCTATCCTGAAACGGGGTGTCCTGTTTGGGGTACACCAAAATCCTATGCTTGTGCAGTTTTTCTAAAAAACTCCCGTTGAAAAAATTTTGAGGTTTTTTTTTCCGCAAGTTTTGGACACACGTATATTCCATTTTTGATTAGTTATGGAGTACATGATCGATTGATGATCGATTTTGATTTACTAATGATATAATTTGGTTGATCGTGGGGTGTAATCTGTGTATATCGTTTTTTTTGGGGTAAATTCCGTTCTCAATCTCAGGCAGGAAGGCGTAAATCAGGGTTAAGCCAGCCTTTTCAGACAAGCCCAAATCAATTTCTTGGTGATATCCCATTGTTTCATATTGTTTCCCTATCAGATCGTTGGTGTGATACCCACAGTATCCACCATTGATACCTTGTAAAAAACTTACCACATCTTACCACGTATTCTTCTTGATTGGGTTGATGAACCATGATATATCTCCATGACATATCCCCATGAAAGTGCTAAAACCAACCAATTTTTTTCATTGACGCTCCACCCATCTGCTCCATCTTCGTCCAGTGTTTTTTTGGTTGAATCCCTGAGTCGGTCAACCACCTACATTGTTGGCTGGTTGAATCGGTTGCTATGTTCTTGGATACCCTCTGGTAAACTAACAGTTTGCTATTGAAAATGGTGATTTATAGTACCCATTGAAAATGGTGGATCTTTCCATAGTTATGTAAACGTTTACCAGAGGGTAGATTCGGATAGATCTCTATGTTTTTGTTGCTTAACCCATTATTATTGCTTAACCCCCATAGTTTTTTGTTTGAACTCCATGATTCCAGATATTTTCTGGCATCTGCTCCAGCCATCTCTGCCAAGTTCAAAAGTTGGACATATCAATAGTTGGGGATGGTCATAAGTACCCTCTTTAATTTGTTTATAAATATATGTATATAAATACATATGTGTATGTGTATGTATATATATATATGTTGGGAATCCCATTCACGATGGGTAACCATTAGCCACCATGGTCAACCTGACCATGGCACATATACATATCATTGGTCATATATTATATAATATAATCTGGTTGGTAGTTTGGAACATGAATTTAATGACTTTCCATTCAGTTGGGAATTTCATACTCCCAACTCACGAACTCCATCATTTTTCAGAGGGGTTGGTTGAAACCACCAACCAGATATAATTAACCATTAATAACCAGTATGAACCACCATTAACCACCATTAATGGTCATTAACCAATTAAGAAAATCCCTGCGAGAAAATCCACCAAATCTTTTCGGCGGCGTCCTCAAGAGAAATCCACCATTTCTTTTTCCCCACAGAAAGTCGTCCCAAGATTTTTTTCCACATCCCCGAAAAGTGTTCCATTCAAATCTATGATATCCGATTGAACTCCAATCCCAAATCTAAGTCCAAGGATATTTTCATATTATCTCCATGAAACTTGATGAAATCTTCCTCTCCATCATGGAAATCCCCTTGAAATCCGTTTGATCTCCCCTGAAAATCACCAATTTTTCATGGAAAATCGTCTTCCAAGCCCGATGACTGCCAGGGTCGAACTGTTAATTTTTCCAGAGGGTAAATCCCATTAGATCCCATTAAATCCTATTAAATCCCATTAAGTTCCAGTAAACCACCATTTTCCTATGGTTTTCCTATGGTTTTCCTATGTTAATTTTACCAGAGGGTACATCCCATTGAAACATGGCCACAGCTGGAGGTGCTACCGTCCATCATGTGCCGCAGCGCCACCTGCCTGAGTCACCGGCGCTACCGCCGGCGCGCCTCATTGGTGTCGTGGCAGCAGAGGATGATGGGAAAGATGATGGGAATATATATATATGCTTTACATATATATATATATATATTATGTATATATATATACAAACCTAAAGATACAGCCACCCCCACAAACACCTCAAAACAGAGCCTACTAAAAGAGTGATGAATTACTTTTCGGCATTTTTGATCGGTTCCTATATATACACATATTTATTCGTTTGGAGATTGTCATACCACCATTAAGAGGGATTTATATAACCATTGTAAGGATTTCCATTTTGGGATGATGGATGGATGACCATAGAGAAATACGTGATGATTTGACCCTAGCACACATGCCAAATTGGGATGTAATACTAATACGGTACCCGGCCTGGTAAACATACAAAAAGCTATTGAAAATGGCCATTTATAGTGAGTTTTCCCATTAAAAATTGTGATTTTCCATAGTTATGTTAGTTTACCAGAGGGTAATAGGAATATACCCCCCAATGTTTCTCATGGCAGTTTGAGCACGTTTTTTTTCTGTCAAAGACTGCAAACATGATGGTACCCTAAAATGGTTTGTTAATGGATGGATGTTCGCCCAAATGTGATAGTAAAAGGCTTTGGCCTATCCCAATATTAGTAGGGAAAATGGTGATGAACCATGGTTTGATCGAATGTACCATATTTCCGAACAAACCCATGTAGTGATAAAATACGATAAAAAACATAATGACACAGTGATGCTATAATGATGAGATGACGATAACATGATGATAACACGATGATATGATGATGATGATGATGATGATGATAATGAATAATAAGAACATGATGATGAGAGCGATCTAGTGGGATATGGTGGGGCATAATGGGATGGGATATGTATACAGTATACTGAGTATACTGTATATATTATGTATATATATATATATCTATTTAGTATGTATATATTATATGTATATATTATATGTATATATTATATGTATATATTATATGTATGTATTATATGTATATATATATTATATGTATATATATTATATGTATATATTATATGTATATACTATATATATTATGTATATATATATATATATTATATGTATAAATATTATATGTATATATTATATATATATATATATATACATATACACACATACGTACATACAGGCTATCATCGTCAATGAACATGGTCGACAGCCCGATTTATCCACCACTTGGCAACGGCTCCAAGAATTGGATGCTACCCTCCGGTGTCATCAAACACAGCTTGAAGATCCTCTCTAAATGGAGGTTTTTAGTGGAACAATTCACTATAAATGGTTCATTTTCAATTGACCATCTACCCTCTGGTAAACTATGGAAAATCACCATTCTCAATGGGTAATTCCACTATAAATCACCATTTTGAATTGCCATGTTTGATTGCCAGAGGGTAAAAACACTGATTTCCCGTGCATTTTACCTTCAATCCATTGATGATAGTTCAACCGCTCCATGAATGACCGACACAAATGGGGCAACCACACCTATCCTTATGACTTTATACCAGCTACAGCTAGGTACCCAAAAATATATGTTGGAATGCATCTTGGATGCATGTTGGGAATGCATGTGGATTCATTTAAAAAATGCATATTGGAAATGCATGTGGCACCACAGGGCCATATGAAATTGCATATAGGTCCTATCCACTCGCGATGGATGATCCAAATACCCCAGTTCCATCACAGCCACCGGCTTGTTGATCTTGTTGATTCCAGATCCGTGTAGGTGAACAACACTTCAATGAACTAAACACAGCGCCTGTGCAGGTGGCCAAAGACATTGATGTAGATGGCACCCCGGTGATGCCCAACCAGGCGGGAAAGTCAGCCCTTAAAATGGAGGCCATTTTTTGGACCATCTACCCGGCCTGGTAAACATCGAAAAAACTATGGAAAATCACCATTTTCAATGGGTAAATCCACTATGAATCACTATTTTCAATAGCAAACTGTTAACTTACCAGAGGGTAAGCCAACTGTTTGGCCATATTTTCTGGGCATATTTATTGATATTCATTGATTAATGGATTGGCTTGCCATGATATGAGGTTGAGCTCTTTTTGGGATTAGACATAGATTGAGTTTAACCAACGACTCCAAAGAGGCCACCGTTTGATTTTTTGAATCGATCGTATTTTTCTTTGGGCTATGACGGCCATCCCCTTTTAAAGGGTTTGTTCAACAGCGACGTCTCACTGCTGACCTTGGCTCAAGTGGATTTGGATTCGGCGAATCCGAGCACCACCACTTTGGTCATCTTGTCCTTGAAGGACACGCTGAAGTTTTTTTTTCTGAGTGGGGATGTTTCTTCTGGAGATGCGATTTGTGGTCGTTTTATATATAAGTTGGGTGAAATTGGATGGTCAGAAGCTCCAGTTTGATGGCTGCTTGGTGCTTTCCAGGTGGCCCCACTGCCCGGAAAATATGGAATACCCCTCAAAGGATACCCTCTGGTAATTTAACGTAGCTATTGAAAATGGCCATTTATAGTGGATTTTCCCATTGAAAATTGTGATTTTCCATAGTTATGTTAGTTTACCAGAGGGTACCCTGGTTTAGTATTGCATCATTCCGTTCTTGTGCTGAAGAGTTTTCGTAGCCGTAAAACGCGAGCAGGGAAAAGGGTCCAACTTTAAGTCTCAAGGTCCTTAGCATCATTTTTGTGAACAGCAAATGTGACAACCGGCTGAGGTATTGTTTTAACCTGAGTTAACCAGCGTTATGGCTGGCAATTTTGGGGGCTTGTTGGCTTGTAGTTTTGGTGTAGTGTTTGCTGAGTGGCAAATTTTCCGCATCGCTTCAAGCGAGGCCTATGAGCCAAAGTCGCTTGAAGGGTGCTGCGATTTTTTTTATCTGGACTAATGTTGGTCAAGCAATCATGAACCCCCAAAATCACCATGAATGGCTTCAATATTTTTGGGTGGTGAAAAAACTTGCTTTACTATTTTTTTCATGAAGTATCACCATTGCTGCAAAATGGAACCCCGACATAAATCAACCTGTGACTTTAGGTAAAATCGCTTGGGTGACACAAGTTGGGTGACATGTTTTAGCTGGCAGAAGTTTTACCATCCCACAGAATGCAGACTTTTTGCACATTGACATCATATTGCCTTGTGCATGTATGGGGGTGAGGTCCCCCAACCTCCACTGTATCGGAGACCCGAGATTGAACTGGATGAAACTGGCATTTCGCTATTGAAAATGGCAATTTATAGTGGATTTTCCCATTGAAAATGATGATTTTCTATAGTTATGTTAGTTTACCAGAGGGTACCCTGGTTTAGTATGCACATAATCATGCGGACAGTAATAATTCGGACAGAATGTTTTGCTTCAGAAGGATACATAGATTCACATAGATTTGGATAGATTACAACGACCTCACTGCAACGTCACTGGAATGATGGTTCCAATTTTTCCAAATAAGTGGAATGGTCCAACTACTTCCGAGTTTCGGATGATCTTTCCATTTATATTCCCATGATATCCCAATAAAGGAAAAGTTATAAGTCAAACAATGTAAGCAAAAGCCATGACTTCTCCGACCTATCCCGTTCTTTTTTTGCCAGGACGAGTTCAATGAAGTTGAGTTTCTCCATCGGCACCACGCTCGGTGCCCTTTTAAACGCACTGGGTGCCTTTGGCCTGAAGACGGAGAGTGCAGCGCTTCCAGATTGCACTGGCAGCAAGGAGATTGGGGGGAAATCACCACGAAGTGCCATGGAGATCCATAGTAATCAACTTCGCTGCCAAACAAAAAGGCTGGTCACATCCATAGTATATAATCCCATCCTATGAAAAACACGAACCCATTCTATGGTTCCAAAGATGTGGAAATATCCCCAACAAAAAACCATGGTTCCGTTGAACGGGGGTGTTAAAAAAATGAACGGCGGAAGTCGATCCCTGCGGTTGACACGACTTCATCAGAGGGATCCCGGTTCTCCAACGATTGTTCGTGGCTGGAAAGTATCCACCATTTAAGGCAGTGTGTCAAAACCAATAGTACCCCTGTAGTTCACATCAAAATAGCTGGGATTTATGGATGTTCATCCCCCTAAAAATGGTATTAATAGGTATTGATCCATACCCATTTATTGATTTTCTTAATGTTTGAGGACACAAAGGAGGGTATTTTGTGGCAAACATTTTCCATTCTGCAGCACCGACTGGAGGAGTTGCTACCGACTGGAGGGGATTCTTGGGGTTGTGACAAGTTCAATAACCGCCGCGCCGAATGCGCCAGACACTACCAGAAGTATGACACGGGCCATTTCCAATGCGTGACACACAATGCAGGCAGGGCGAGCCAAAAAGAATGACATTAGTACGATGCCTCAGTTCATTTTTCGCTTGCGAAACTCTTGATTAAAGAACAAAGATGGTGGTGTCACCCAGTTTTTTTATGGCTGATGCTTGGAGATGGGGAGGTGCAGCATGAACCAGTATACGACTGGTTGGTTGATGCAGCCCTCTATTTTTCTCAGAGGTTCTGGTTTGTGGGGGTATGTTTCTTGGGTTCATAGGGAGCTTTCCAATGCACCAGTAGCATCCAGTAGCTGCACAAGAAAGTTGAAACCCTGCACAGGGGGAGGCCGGCGGAATTGCCTCACAGGACACAAGTGCAAGAAACCTAGACATAGTCGTGTAGAGCTTGATTTGGTGGGGCAAGGTCATTGTGCTTCCGGCCAAATCTATGCCAGCCACGCATGGGAACTCGCACCTAGCTCAGTGGGCACAAAAGGCTTTCACACTGACATCTACAAGGATTGGCTGCAGGCAGCTTGGGCAAAGTGCTTGGCAAAAGACGCAAACACAAAGTTTGTGAGTGTTTGGGTTGATGCTGGCTACAGATGCTACACAGGAACAACTTGCAACGCCAACGGTGGACGGCACACCAAATCATGGGCACCTGTCCAGATGGCTGCTGTTGGGCAAGGTCATTGTGCTTCCGGCCAAATCTATGCCAGCCACGCATGGGAACTCGCACCTAGCTCAGTGGGCACAAAAGGCTTTGACACTGGCATCTACAAGGATTGGCTGCAAGCAGCTTGGGCAAAGTGCTTGGCAAAAAACGCAAACACAAAGTTCGTGAGTGTTTGGGTTGATGCTGGCTACAGATGCTACACAGGAACAACTTGCAACGCCAACGGTGGACGGCACACCAAATCATGGGCACCTGTCTAGTGAGAGCCTTGTGAGCAGAAGCACTCAGCCCTCATGTGGGGATGAGGTAGCTCTGCCATGGACATTGGCCCCTGTCGCGATGAAATCAAAAGGTCCAACATAGTGATATGCTTCTCATTGGGTGGTTTCTCTTCATGGGGACCTCCAAAAGAATGGATATCCTTGCTAAAGATGACCGACTGCTTGCTTTTTAGGAAAACCATGGGAAAAAAACAATTTCCGGGAATGATTATTACTGTAGGTCTCGAAGCAGCCGACCTAGCCGACCTCCCGACCTACTTACTGATGGATGGTGCGTTGCGGAGTTGCCTGAAATGGGACAACATTTACTATCCAGAGGTTAGGAGGGAGCTAAGGAGTGTAAGGAGCTAGAAGTTCTAGATCCTAAGCATTGACATGTTCAATGGCCGTTTCAGGCTTTTTTCACCAGAACAACTGTAGCAGTGAAATGCATATAAATCTATCCATATAAACTCCACATTTTGGAAAAATCTCCCCAGCAACTTCCCCGGTTAAAAAACAGACCCCCTCAGGCACGGGACCAGATTACGGTCTCCTATGGCACCGGTGAAATCACCGGGATCTTCGTGTGACTCGAAATAAAAAAACCGTTGGGAAATCTGCCGAGTTTTTGGGGGGTCAAATCGGGGGCCCCCAACGAATTAGATGCTGAATACGATGGTGAAGACGAAAAATAGGCTAAATTTTTTCTATGGTTTTTCTTGCTGAAATTTTCGGAGGACCTATTTTTCTGGCAGAAAATGAGATCAACTTAAACTCAAGTGGATCTGAAACCATGCCAGAAAATCCCCCATTAAGATTGATCATTGAGCTTGGGGATGAACATTCAGCAACAGGAGATCATGCGAATCGTTTTTTTGTTTATGTGATCCATGAATCTAAGCCATGTGAAGTGAAAGGGCCCTAGGATCCCTAGGGCTTGACCACCGGGTTTGTCAATGGGTACCGCAGAATGTCCAACAAAAAATGGTGAAACGCGGCTTTACTCTCCAGAAAAAACTGAAATAGCTGCTTGACGATGGCCCCTTTATAGTTGATTTACATTCTAAAATTAGTGATTTTACATAGTCAAGTGTTGGTTCACCAGAGGTAGACCAGTTTTTTTTTTCCCCAAGATGTTCAGACAAAGCCGTGGTCTCAAAGTGATACCTGTCTCGCTGGTTAGTCTTGTGCCATGAGGCAAGACAAGGTATGCCTAGGCCCCAAGGTGCGCCGCTGGTTTGATTTAGTGGAATTTCCATGGGTTGATTTGGGTGAATTTAAACATCCCTGTACAAGCATATATATATATATAATACACACATATATATAATACATATCTATATATAATACAAATATCTATAATATATATATATATATCTATGTATATGTATTATCACATATATACATATATGATATGCACATATATATATGCATATATATACATTAATATATATATATATATATATCTATATTAATATATATATATGCAATATATAGGGGAAACACACAAGTTGTTTACACCACAAAAAGCATCGATTTTCTGCGTCCAACTACTTAAGAAGAGTTTTTTTTAGGTGAACTCCAGATTTTTGCTGGTGAAAATCACAAAAATCGTGACGGTAAATTGAACCTGTTCGGATGTTAAATCAATATTTTCATGGTTCAAGCCACATTTTGTATGGTATCCGCATCTTAAATCCACGTTGTATAAATCAACCAACCGTTTTGATGCTTAAATCATCATTTTTGCCCGAGTTTTTTTGAAAGTGAAGTACGGTACTTTTTTTTCTTCCTGGTTAGATTCAAGTTTTTACTGGTAAAGTCAAGATGTTTGATAGTAAAAAACAACATGTGCTTGTCAAATCCATATATGTTTGATGGTAACACCATTCTTTTTGCTGGTAAACATCCACATCCTTGCGGCAAAAATCCCCACATTTTTCATGGTTGAATCCCTTGTGCTAGGCACCTGCGCCGGCGCAGAAGGGCCGCGTGGCAGGCAGTGCGGCGGGAGCATCGCTGTTGCAGTTCCTCGGTGAAATTCACGGGATCGAGACCGCTAAGACTAGCTCCAAGAACATTCACTTGGAGGTTTCATAAGTCATTGGGGTTTCCTCAAATGGGTATGGGTCAAAATTAGGTACCCCAGTAATTGGATGGTTAATACTAAACTAGACATTCACACCTGTGGTCCCACATCGGTCTTCCATTTTGACCCACATCCAAATCATCATCCCATGAAAAAATCGAATATCCCAAGTCATGGATGATTTTTCATGGGGGTTTCATGGAGGTTTCCCTATGTTCTTTTGGGATTTCCCATGAAAAACTCCTCCATCTATTGGGGGTACCCAGGCTCGACCGAGCCCGGATGCAAAGTGCCGCAGAGCTGGTGGAAGATGATGAGGACGGTTGACAATGGTAGGAACTACGAGGTGGTGCACCACTGATATATATATATACATATACACATATATACATATACATATGTATATATATATATATATACATATATATATATACACATACATATATATATACATATATATATACACATACATATATATATATATATATACATATATATATACATATATACATATATATATATACATATACATATATATATACATACACATATATATATATATATATATATATATATACATATATATATACATACACATATATATATA
>Ga0126342_10016571_pt1 | contig 12832 bp, 16 predicted proteins | sample Cyp1metagenome_FD_92528 | JGI IMG/M metagenome (GOLD analysis project Ga0126342, IMG submission 92528) | Coral microbial communities from Lord Howe Island, Old Settlement Bay, Australia - Cyphastrea 1 metagenome | ecosystem: Host-associated > Invertebrates > Cnidaria > Coral ...
AACCCGAAACCCGAAACCGACAGCGAAAGTTGGTTTCAATCGACGAAACCCGAAACCCGAAACCCGAAACCCGAAACCGACTCGAATCCGACTTTTGGGTGGCTCTCCGGATCGGAACTCAAATTTTGGGTCCCCAATTTTTCCATAGGGAAAATGATACCATCTGGATATTTAACATAGCCATGGAAAATCACCATTTGTAATAGGTAACCATCTATAAATGGGCCATTTTCCATGGCTATGTTAAATAACCAGAGGGTAACTAAACGTGAATAAACCATCAAATTTACCATCAAATTTAAGGGTACCATTGGCAAAGCCAGAAAAAAGACAGCCACCGGTTGCACAAAACCAGCGACGAAACCGGCGGCCCGTGTGCCACACCTGTGGAGGAAGCGCCTCCCTCTGATGCATAAAAATCACGCGTGGCGCTCCTGGCCAGGATGCATCACACATGTCAAAAAGACTGACTAACTTGGTCACATGCATTTATAGAATGCATGAGTATATGTCCTTCAATATTGAGAAGTAAGCGGAACATCGGAATCGGTTTCCATTGATGGACATAAATGATCTAACTTTGACATACAGTAAGTCTTCCGTGCAAACCAGAACATACCATGCAGATTGCACGGGCCGTTTTGGGTGCTGTTGGGAATGTCATCAACCCCATTGATTTGGTTTCCAAGACATGGTTCTCACCTTAAGGTTTAAACAACTCGGTCGATTGACTGCAGGAAACTTGAGGCTGAGGGGAAGGAACCTAAAACAATGTGAATCATACTAAATCCTATCCCATTATTCGAACATCATGGGTGTCATGGGTGTCAAGTTGCACTCAACTGGATCCACTTCGGCTTGTATGAAAATCAGGTACCTCGAGAATTGCAATGGCATTATTATCATCGTCATCATCAACAACTAAAAAACATCATCGACAACATCAACATCAACATTCTCGACAACATCAACATAAAGAACAACATCAACAACATCAACATCAACATCTTCCGCATCTGCCTTTCTGCGCAAAAAGAAACAGCCAAGGATCGAGCCTACCAATATCTAGTTGATATTTCATATATATACATATACATGTATACATATCTACATATATACAGTACATACATATAATTATATATACATATACACATATACACATGTACACATATACACATATACACATATACACATTCATACATACATACATTACATTACATTACAATACATTACATTACATTACATTAAATTACATACATACATACATACATACATTACATTACATTACATTACGTTACGTTACGTTACATTACATTACATTACATGACATGACATGACATGACATTACATTACATTACATTACATACGTTACATTACATTACATACATTACATTACATTACATTATATTGCATTGCATTGCATTACATTACATTACAATACAATACAATAGAATACAATACATACATACATTACATACATTCATACATACATACATACATACATTCATACATACATACATACATGTTTACATACTTACTTACTTACTTACTCACATACATACATACTTACATGCATACTTACATGCATACATACCATACATACCATACCATACCATACATTACATTGCATTACATTACATTATATTACATTACATTACATTTCATTACATACCATTGCATTACATTACATTACATACCATACCATACCATACCATACCATACCATACCATACATACACACATACACACATACACACATACACAAATACAAAGAAATACAAACAAATACACAAATACAATCAAAGACACAAATACACACATACACACATACACATACACGCATACACGCATACACGCATACACGCATACACGCATACACGCATACACGCATACACGCATACACGCATACACACATACACCTACACACAAGTATATATTTATACAGTGATATACATACGCACATATACCCTATTCGTTCTCAAGCCTAGCGTTTCTACAGTCATCTTGCAGGCTTTGGCCCTTGCGCGAATCCACGGACTCTTTTGACAGCGATACACATGAGCCAGGAGCTGAGGATCCCATGAGGTTTCCATCTCTTCCACAGATTGCAACTCCAACGAAATTTCACCGTCTTTGGCAAAGTCATCCGGTATAGCTTCATAGCTTACCACCAAAGCTCCAGCTGAAAGTTCCTTCAACATCTTTTTACAAAGAATCTGCTTCACCTCCGTTGGCCATGCATATGTATTCAGCCATACCAGCTTGGCGCCTCGGAATTGAGCCGTCAGTGCATCTTGGCAGCGAAAGCTGATGGCGTGCAGTCCGAAGTCCTCCGCCAGCTGTTGAGATTCGGCCACCTGTGACTTCAGGATCTCGTAACCGACACAGGAAGCATAGCCCAAATGCAGATGCCCCAGAAAGCACTGCCAGCCCAGGCTGGAGCCTAACACCACCATGGAAGCTACATCATCTGCATAAAGCTTGGCCTGATCGGCCAGATGCCACCATGACTCTAGCCATGTCGTGCCATACGCAGTTGCGGCACTATCAGACTGGGCAGAGTCAAGCAAGCGCTCCAAAATCCACCGTGGATTTTCTTCCAAAGAACGAAGCTGCTGTACGACCTCCACCAGCAATCCCCGATCTTTAGATCCATCTTCAAGCTGCTTTAGAAAGGCCATCTCTTCCTCGCGTCGTTGGCTCAGTAGAGATGCTTCACCCTGGAAATTCAGAAGAATCGTCAGCACTTGGGCTCTATCCACAGTTAGGGCTCGATTCAAAGTCTCCTCACAAGACTCTTTATCTCCCTGAACAGCATAAGTATAGGCAAGGTTATAGAGGATTCCACAGCGCAGGGAGTCTTTGGAGTCCTTGGAGTTCAGTTCCAATGCCGCCGCAGCCAATGCCTCGTTGTGACTCTGGATTGCTTCGGGAAACCTCTGCAGTTCGCAGAGAAGTTCTCCTCGGTTGATGCGAGCATCCATGGCATTGATGCCGAAACCTTCCAGGCAGATGGCTCGGTCATAGGCCGACAGAGCTTGGTCGTAGCGTTGCTCAGATGCCAGCAACAGCCCAGAGGAACAACAGTACATGGCAGAGCTACTGAGATCCTTCTGCAGAGTGGCATACTCTTCAGCTAGGTGGAAGCTTTCCAGAGCCTCTGAAACAAGTCCTAGGTCATCCAGCACCAAAGCCTTGTTGTAATGCGCATCATGGTAGGAAGGGTCCAGAGCAAGTGCTTGGTCAAAAGCTCGTAGAGCACGGTCAGGATCAATGCTTGCTCTACAAATTCCAAGGTTCAGCCATGCTGCTTGGCACTGGGGGAAGTTTCTGATGATCTCCTTATATGTGCGAATCGCTCTATCATTACGGCCACGATCACTGAACCGCAATGCACGTTCGAAGAGCTTCTGCAGTCTTTTGGACCCTTCGCCTCCGCCTGCCGTATCGCTTGTGGCTGCCCGAGTACTGACTATGCAGTCGCAGGATCTGACTTTTGGTGCGGCCAGGGGCTGTTGCTTGTAGCTCCATTGCCAGCCGCTGAAGCAAGCTGACCCAACAAGTGTGAGGAGGAGAAGACGAAAATTGCCACTTCTGAAAGTGGCCATATGGAGCAAAAAGCTTCAGATGGCTGAATCCAATCAACAAGACCAGACAGCCATAAAGATGGTAACTGGACATCAAGACGCCCCGTTCATGTTTCAGACATTCACATGTTCCATACAGGACCCACCACACCAATATGTACACATGTCAGAGCCGTCAATGCAACCCAAGTCCCTCCTCGTATTGCCTTTCTTGAGCGCCATTGCAGCGGAAGAGGTTCCTATGCTTTTGCCGCCATTTTCGGCTGCGAAAGCCTGCCAATGCAAAACGGCCAGCATGGCCCGGCGAACTGAATGTCTACAAGTGCAACTTGCATGCTCTTTCTACCAAGAATCCACTTCAACTGCACCTGCTGACATTCAAAGACCTGTTGAAGTCAATAAGCTGACAGCAAGAAAGCCAAATCAGCATCTCTTCTAGCCTTTTCGTGTTTCTTGTTTCTGAAACAATTCAAGCACCTCGGAAAAGATTGCGCACAATTAAGACAGCTCGAATTCACTTCAATACAAGAAAAGAAAGCGATACAAAGTGATCCTCTTTATATTAAAAAATAGAGAAACTATCTAGGCCGCACAAGTGAGTAAAGACTTCCAACCTATGATTGCAAAGTGTTGCAACTCATTTACGCAACATGCCAATCCTTTGCCAGTGCTGCCAAGAAGCAACTCCAGTTTGCGACCCGCCCTTTGGCAGTTCCGACAAACGTAGAAAGGATTCTGCGCAGGTCACAAGAATGTGCTCTGAAACGAACCCTTCAAACGGACTTCCTTCTAATCTTTCCGGTCAGTATAGCTTTTGTCAGACTCTTGGAAAGCAAAATTCTTCTGCGTGGATCCACTGCATATTTGCATACATTTGCGATGTCTCCCTACGCCAGAAGTGACTGAACTACTGAAGCACCTCTGGAGCTGAATAGAGATCCACCATCATCACCCCACACACATCACCTGCACAAAGTCCCACTTGGAAGCTCCAAAGTCACCAGTTCAAGTCACTAAGACGTCATGAGAGACGCTGCCAAGGCGCAATGAAGACGCGTTGGGCCTGAGGCAAGACAAGCCACATCAAGCCACATCACCAGGGCTCTCTGATTCACCCCGATTCGCCCAGCGGGCCCAGCCTATGTCAGTAATTTCCACTGAGCCCCAGTTGTCAGCTTTAAGGAGATCGTCCACACCCCCAGATCTCACCTGGCGCCAGTCTGACAGGAAGCCATGACTCCCACTCTGTCGTGAGCCAAGATGATTCAGCCAAGAGGCATTCTCTCTCTTATGCACGGTTTTCTTCTTGTTTTCGTCAAACCTCATTGCTTAATGCAAAGCAACATAAAGCAAGAAGAGATGAGAACAAAAGATAGAAGTAGAAAACTGAAAGCCGGAAGTAACAGAGGCTGGCAAGTGCAAGGGTTGCTGCGGTGCTCCCACCTTAAAAGCTGCCCAAATCTCAAGCAAGTTACGGATAGGCTTCCCGAAGTGTCTTGACCAATTCCTTGGACAAGGAGTGATGCAACTCCTCCCAAAATCGAGCCCGAACAACTTGTCAAAACAAGCTCTTAGCTAATGACCAACACAAACTAAGTAATGTTTGTCAGCCGCCCTGCAGAAATTCCCTCCAAGGATCAAATTGGCTGTCAAGACAATTTTTGAGGTGCCACTCAACATCTTTCGCCTCGAAGACCTTATTCTTCCCCTTTGATTTCCTGAGACACAACCGACAATGTTTGACGGAGCCGACTGGTACTCGTACATCAGAAAGCATTTCTTCATGAGTCAAGGCAGAGCGCCGAAATTTCATCATAATCCATGATTTGCACACAACGAAATGATGAAAGTATATGAAAGACTATGAAAGATTATGAAAGTAGACAAACATCTTGAAGGAGCTTGTCCCAGTGCAGCCACGAGGACGCTTTGCCTTTCGCCTTGGCTTTCGCCTTCACAGAGTGTGTCCATATTGTGCCAAGAATCAGGACTGAAGACTTTGATGAAATCAATGCCCTTATGGAAGTGGAAGTATACAAAGTCATACACGCTGTGTTCAAACCAAACCCGGGTGTGCGGCCTTTCCCTTCGGCGAGCTGCTTCTCGCAATGTCCTGTCAACTTCTCAGGTTGCAAACCCAATGGCCACTGAACTTTCAGGGCTGGTTGCTATCCATGCTACCCACTTGAGTTCATTAACGTCAGAGTCAGAGTAAGAAAACAAGCAAAGCACACGGCCCAAAGGGACACCTCAGAGGCAGTGGCGCTCTTTCGTTCGGAGTATTTTGCCCCGCCAGAAGGAGCCGCGGAGGCTCCGCAGCCCATGGCAGATACGGCGAAAGCGGATGCGGCCAGCGGAGCAGAAATGTCCTTCGCTGAATCTCTGTGGCTCAAGTTAGGTGGGGGCTTTGACACCCAAACAACATGGCTGTTTTGGATATCAATTTCAAGGATTGCAGGGCACTGGTCTGGAAATTGGAAGTGCTACTTTCAAATGTCAACTTCGTAGATGTATTGTAGTGATGTTTGATGATACCTAGCTCCTGGCAGTCGCCATACCAATGGCCACATCTTTGTTGTGTGTGAAAGCTTTGCGCCCCTTGCAGGCACGATCTGTGCCCCTTCAGACTTGAGCAAAGTACAGGATTTGCATGGATTTGCTATGTAAGAGTGTTCTCAGACCAGCGATGTATTTATCTGAGAACTGAATTCAAATTTTGGAAGCCGCAGGGCTAGCGGAAGAGTAGAAAAGAGTATAGAATTATTGTCATCCATTTCTGGGTAGTCTGGGTAGTGAACATCTTTATGTTTCAGGTTTTTGCCGCTCATGCCACCCCTCAAAACTACTGCATCAAAGTGCCTTGGGGTGCCACTTCTTCAAAGTCTCTAGGCCAGCCTGGCGAGTCGCCATGCGACTGCGCTTTGAGCCTTTAAATCACAAGGCCAAAAGGATTATAAACCATACATCAATTCATTCATATGGAAGTGTGTCAAAACCCTTGTACCCCTGTAGTTCACATCAAAATAGCTGGGATTCATGGATGTTCATCCCATTAAAAATGTATCTATAGGTATTGATCCATACCCATATAGGTTGGTTTATAATGGAAAATCCTATCAAAATGGAGGATTTAGGCGATTTAGGGCTAGCTCCATTTCAGGAAACCTCCATGTTCATCGGTCATTGATATTGATCCCATCAAATGACATCATAGAAATCCCATCAACTGTAGACTCTGTAGACCAAGCAGGGAAAAAAAAAGAAACACCCGTCAAGTGTTTGGACCACCGGTCATGTTCACATCTTCACATCGTCACATGTCGCCTCCAGGCTGCTTCCGGACTGCCTCAGCCGATTTTTCTGGACTGTTCAGCAGGTCATGGATTTCATCTCTAAGATGATCAGTTGGATAATAATGATGATATAATCCATAATCATCAGATAATAATTATGGGATTAATGGATTATCAAAGATCAGAATCCCATAATGATGATAATCATTGATAATCCTAGTCTTGTTATTCAAAAATGCCGTGGTAAAAAGTGGTCGGAGGGGCGAAACTTCATCTGTCCCAAGCCCGAATTGGAAAGTTCTGTGGACCCCTACGAGGAGGCAGAAACCTGCCAAGAGCTTGGATGCGTTGCTTCCGAATTCCTATGATATGAGTTTTACCTCAAAAAGAGAATTTCTCAGAAAGAAAAGAAAATCCGAGCAATTCTATGCAATTCCTATTGCGAAAATGATGCAATTCCATGTTTGAGTCGTGGGATGGAGTGGAGTTCCAAATTGTCAGACCTGCGTCACAGCACTCCGTAAGGCCTGTGCAAAGGAAGCATCCAACCCTGCAAGTTTCTGCGAGATCTCCTCCTCCACCTGGTAACCACCGAATTCCGCTGTAAAGTCTGGATATCTGCAGATCTGAAGGAGAAACACATGTTATTGTTTATGTGTATATATATATATACTGTATATATATATATATATCATTATAGTTATAGTATATAGTTATAATGTGTATATATATATATATACATATATTAATATAATAGTGTATACATACAATGGATGGGTATTGGTATGGTTGAAAAATCACAACGGACCGCACCTTAGCCTCGCGCTCTTTCAGCGCCTGCTGTTGCTGTGCTAATGAGGCCTGCTGGGCTGCAATTGACTCCAGAGCCTGCAAGGTCTCAAGGGCACTTTGAAAATACCCTCTGGTAAACATACAAAAAACTATGGAAAATCACCATTTTCAATGGGAAAATCCACTATTTCTATGGTGATTTTCAATAGCTATGTTAAATTACCAGAGGGTACTGGATTTTGATGATTTTGAAAAAAGTCTTTGCCCCCTATTCAGATGCCACTTTCTGATACTTTCTGCATCGTTGCATCTGCGCCTGCTCCTGCGAAAGCAAGGCAGCTTGTTCTGCGCTCAGCATGTTCTCCACTCGTTCCTGTATCGCTTTGGCATTGCCATTATTCGACCAATGATCATCCAACAAAAATTGCAGAATATGTTGGCAGCTGTGTAGTTTCTCATATTGCAAGGTTCTAGAAAATCCAAGTTATCGATCAGTGCCGAATGGAAAGTTCTCCAGGGTGGATCCCAGACCATCCCAGGCCATGCCACGCCATGCCACGCCTGTCGGCCCTGCACTGCTGTGTCAGACACCTGAGCCACTTCGGTGACGTGCACACCACAGCGCTTCAAATGTTGCTGTAAAACAAAAAGGTATGCAAAAGAAGCTGCCCTCCCGCAGTGGCCAAAATTTCAGCCATGGAGGCAGCCAAGTTTTGGCTTTCCAAATTGGGTACCCCCCCCAGTATTTGGACGGCTAATGCCAGCCTCAAGCAACGAAGAGGCCACATGAGCTGCGGCATCTTCCTGTTAATGATAGATCACTGGTCAGGGACGTGTCCCTCTTCAAGTGTTTCCCTTGTTTTCTGGCCTGACCTGCCCTGGATTCACATCAAAAGTCATGTAAACAAGGGAAGGAGATACCTTGACAAGGACTTTTTGGAGCAATTGCTGCACTCCCCCGCCCTTTCCCCACAAAACCTGTGCAAGAAGTCCAGGTGCTACAGCAGGCCTCCCAACAAGCATCTTGAAACTTTAGCGGTATCCAAGCCCACAGAGTTCCTTCAAACTCACAGCCATTTAGCTATTTGCCATTGGTTTCATCCCTTTTCACCATTGGGTTCCCCCCTTAAAATGATCAATACAGTAATTTGGATGATATTGGATGATTTGGGGGGTCATTTTAGCAAACACATGGAAGCACCCATTTAAGTTGTTGACCTATGTCGATCTCAGGCTGTCAGCCTTTGCTCCACGGCCAGCCCAGAGACGCCAGCCAGAAAGGCTAGCACATTCAGCGCAGCCTGAGGCGTAACTGGGGGGATGGATTAAGTCAGGGTACCCCAACTCCTAAAAATTGGAAAATGTTGTGTTTCATCGCTGCTTGAAGAAAAAAAAGTCCGGTGAACATACTATCAAATACTAATATCATGTGTATATATATGTATTATATATGTCTATATCACCGAAACAGGGGTCCTCTGAACCCATGACCAAATAAGCATCCTGGTCAAAGGCTTGACAGGCCACTCTGAACTGGATGTGCAATTCAGTCCATGAATCCAGTCAAGGTAGGTAGGTATATCCCGTCTCCAAACTCCCCCTTGAGTCAAGCCTTCTTCATTTGCACCCGGTTGCTCTCGGGTGGTTCGGGTGCCAAGTACGCACACCAAGTGCAAATGGCTGCGCACAACAAGCAAAGTGCTTCGGATAATGACGGATAATGACTTCCTTCCACTTGACAAAGGTTCAACTCAGGTATTAGCGCACTTCCTGGGTTCCAGAATGACTTAGATACATCTGTGAATCTCCTTGTGGTGATGTCCTGGCTATAAAACACTTAGAAGTTGTGCAAAACTACTGGCTACAAACTTTCATACACTGCAGTTAAATTGGTGGAACAGGGCGCCCTAGACTGGCCCTAGACGGATGTTTGCTTCGCGTGTGGCCCTGGTGCAGCTTCAAACAAGTCCAGAAAACCTCCTCCCCAGATGGACGCAACAAGACCGCGTACCTGACATACGCCGCGGACCCCAAGTCAAACAAGTCAAGTCAGAATTTGCCTGTGCAATCTGTGCAATCTGTGCAAACACCACCGATCCACACAAGATATCGATATCACGGGCACTGGTAGGAAGCTGTTGGCTTGCCCTTGCCCTTGCCTGATTCTGAGGGGACGACTTGAGTCGTCATTGCCAGACCCTTTAAGGATTCGGACTATTCCAAGCACAAGCTACTGGACTATTGGTTGACCAATGCTTACGGTTAAAGTAATGGTTGGCTACTGGTTGCTTGATGGTTCACTTATGGTTGACCAGTGTATACATATATATAGAGAGAGAGAGAGAGTGGTTTGCGAATAATGGTTGGCTAGTGGTAGACCAATAGTTGAATGATAGTTGACGAATGGTTGACTAATGGTAGACTAATGGTTGACTCATGATTGACTAATGGTTAAGTAATGGTTGGTGGATGACTAATTAACGGTTGGCTAATGGTTGACTCATGGTTGACTAATGGTGAACCAATGGTTGATTGATGGCTAACTTTTGGTTGACAAATTGTTCGCTAATGGTTGACAAATGGTTGACTAGTGGTTGACTGATGGTTCACTAATGGTTGGCTAATGGTTGGTTGACTGACGGCTGACTAATGGATGACCCATGATTGACAAATGGATGAGTAGTGGTTGACTCATGGTTGACTTAATGGTTAACTATGGTTAACTAATACTTGATGGATGGCTAATTAAAGGTTGACTAATGATGGACTCATGGTTGACCAATGGTTAACTAATGGTTGATTGATGGTGGACTATGATAGTTATGGTTTACTGCTGTTGCCAACAAATTTCCTCCAGCCCGTGTCTATTCGGAACTGCCCCCGGCCTTTGCCTTTCCCCTTTTGCCCTATAGGCCCTGCAGGCGCATACATTCCATAGCCATACATCCTCAGGCTGTGTCGTGGCTATGGGATGAACTGCGAATTGATCTGTTCGGCGTGACCTTTGCATTGGATTTGAGCATTTCAAAAAGAAATCTTGTAAACGGAATGTTTTTCATGGGAGATTAATGATATGACAACTCAAAATCACCCCAACTACCGCTGGATATTCATGGGATATTAAAGTGATATACTAATGATATGGGTTTGTCTGAAAATAGGGTATATTCCCAATTATAGCCATTTAATAGGGATAATGATCAGCAAAACCATTGGGTTTAGGGGTACACTATTTTCACACACACCCATATACTGACTTCACTGGAACTGGCACCTCCAACTACTCCACCCCGGACCCGCGACTTGCCGCCACGTGGCCGGGCCCGCAGGGCCAGGAGGGCTGTGGCGCTGCTTTCAAGTAACGCCTGGCGGCGTGTCGTTCAGCGGTGCCACAAACATTGTGGCAGGGATTTCATTGATTTCGCCTGGAAAAATGATGAAAAATGATGAAAAATGATGAAAAATGATGAAAAATGATGAAAAATGATGAAAAATGATGAAAAATGTGGATTTTTCCAATGATTTAAAATGAGGACATCCCTCTTAGGGCCAAAATGAGTCTGACTTCACGGTGACTTCACGTTGACCACCTATGGCCCGGGCTCTCACACCTTGCGCTGCGGCTATGGCTGCGGAAATCGTGCTAATTTGCTTGTGCCTACAACACTTTGAATGCACCTGAAAGCTGAGGTGCGCTGTGCTAGCGGAGGAAACCCGGATTGCTTTAGAGTGCCACAAAATCACGAAATCATCTATTGTTCATCTCAGCTTGCTAAAACAAAATGGCTGAGGCACGTACGTCAGGAAAAGTTGAGCTCTCAGGCTCGAATACTCAAATTTGCTAAAACCGAAGACGCGCAAACCAAAGCAAAAAACTACATACAACAAGAACATAAAAAACTGAAACAGCAGATTGGGTCTAAAACAGCCCAAACTAATTACAACAGCGGATTCAGAATCTATAGCAGTGGATTCGGAAACTGAACCAGCTTGGATTAGTGACTGTGAGAAGTCTTGTGGATTTTGTGGGATGCTGAGCTCAAGAAGCTAGTAAATTTATGAAAAAAATCGAGAGAAACCAGCTTTCACTGACCATTTAAGATCTATCAGCAATCCAACCCTTTTCTGCCGCGGATCGCTGCCGGTTCGCAACAGGCCAAGGGGTAGCCAAGTCCTGCGAAGCTGCGACTGAACGGTGACCAAAATGTTCAAAAAACCCTTGCGGGTTGGTCCAAACATGGGGTGATACGTGAAAATCCAAAAAAAATGTCCATCTATATAAATGGGTGTGTCTGAAAATAGTGTACCCCTAAACCCAATGGTTTTGCTGATCATTATCCCTATTAAATGGCTATGATTGGGAATATACCCTATTTTCAGACAAACCCAAATTGGAAAAGATTAGTAAAAATGATGGGGATCTGTTGGCATTGGGGTTTCCCCCATCTTCAAACAAACGAATGCAGCGGGTCCCTGAACCAGTTCGAGGGGCTGCTGCAACCGCTGAAGCCTTGCACAATTGCAACCAGTTGTGGCTGAATTAAACCATAATTTGCCATAGATAAGAACTAGTTCATAAACCAGAATTTAGCATATTTAGCGATTCAGCTAGATGCCAAATGCCAACCTGAAGATGTTCAAACACCTTCAATGCACAAGGAATTGAAACCACCAAGTCTTGTGCGGTTGGCGCCTTAGGTTCCTTCTGGTTGTAGAGCCAAACGCCCAAGAGACAAGTGCCAACTCCCACTGCTTGTTCAAAGGTAAGGCTGTTCCTCGACTCACAAGTTCAGCCAAAGCTTTCAAAGAATACAGCACAAGCGCCTGGTTATCTAGTGTTCATTAGTTTTCAACGTCCGAATTTGCAGTATGATCGCAGGATCAAAGAAACGCACCCTACACATGCCTACACCATTCTCATATATATATAGTGTATATACATACATACATACATACATACATACATACATACATTACATTACATTACATTACATTACATTACAATACAATACAATACAATACATACATACATACATACATATATGTATACATATATATGCATATATACACATTGTGCTTAAATATAGTTCATACTTATATAGTTCATGGAGATTCATGCAGTATGCTCTTAATTTTAAGTGATATTCTAGGATAACACCGT
>Ga0126342_10016572_pt1 | contig 12831 bp, 11 predicted proteins | sample Cyp1metagenome_FD_92528 | JGI IMG/M metagenome (GOLD analysis project Ga0126342, IMG submission 92528) | Coral microbial communities from Lord Howe Island, Old Settlement Bay, Australia - Cyphastrea 1 metagenome | ecosystem: Host-associated > Invertebrates > Cnidaria > Coral ...
GGAGTTTAATATTCCCTAATATCCTTGTTGATCTTCCCAATTGAATGTAAAGTTTAACGGGGGTGGGAGTTTAATATTCCCTAATATCTTTGTTGATCTTCCCAGTTGCATGTAAAGTTTAACTGGGGTGCGAGTTTAATATTCCCTAATATCTTTGTTGATCTTCCTAATTGAATTTTAATTTTCACGATTTGAGAGTTTAAAATTTGCTAGTACCTTTGCTGTTTTTCCCATAGGAATTGCAGGTGTTATGCCGTTTTTGTTTTTCCCATAGGAATTTCGGGTGTTTTGACCTTGTTTGTTTGATAGTCTCTAGTACCTGTGTTATTTTTCCCATAGGAATTACTGTAATTTGCAACATCATTTGTTCGTGAATGGGACATATATACGCTGCAATGCCTGGGCAGAACCCAGGCGTTGCGCGTATATATATATACTGTGGGAAAAATATGGAAAAAAAATATTGGGTTAACTAAGGGCAATGATCTACATATGGATTCTCCACATCAATCTACCACAGGAGCCAAGCAGCCTTGCGACACCAAATCCGGAATATCTTCCATGATACTGATCTTCAACGCCTGAAGGGCACATTGGTCACTTGCGTGCTTGCGAGGCCCAACTTCAACAGATGGCAGTTGGGCTGTTTGTCAAACAATCAGCCATATTTACATATTTACTCCACCTCTATGTGGCTGTATGGCTTCAAAATGTTGGGAAAATCACATGGCTGCCTTTGGTTCGATTTGTTTAGTGTTTCATGGCCTATCAAAGGACCAATTTTTTTCAAACAGCGCAGAGCCAGGCCTGCACCGGCACCAGGGCCCGCGATTCATCCGTGTAGCGCAAGTATTTGCGGAAGAGATTCACCCGTAGGTGGTAGCGAATGTTGAATCCTCATGGATTGGATAAAATCGGAATGAAAAAAATGGAATCCTCTGCAAACTGGTGTCACCCCAAAAGTAGGGGCGAAAACTGGAGATTTGTTAAACAATTCTGGGATCAGGTTTCGAGTTGACACATCTTCACTGGATGGGTGAATCCTTTGAGAAGCCCAAAGCTAATGACCACATCAAAATCCATGAATTTTCAGGAAACCGTGGTTTTTACATGTTGTTACTATTAATTCGAGAGCTTCTCATCAATTTGCCCACCACCCAATTCTGGGACAAAATATAGTTGGGATGAACTGTCCTATCTTTTTGGGTCGCCCTTCTTCTTGTTAGCCCCTTTTTCCCCCAAGCACTTGACGCAAAGGTTCCCATTTCAAGAACCGCCATTTCAAAGAAGTCGACTGCAAGCAGAACCACCTGGCTCTGAGTCATGGGGAAAAGCCAGAAATTTCATGGTCATCACGGAGCTTTACTGAAATATCAGAAATCATCTCCAACAAAAATCTACATCAACCGGATATCCAACGTGATGTGCTAAAGTTAAAACATTTAGCCAAAAAAAGATCTACGTCCCAAGGTCATCTATCTTTCTATCCCATATAATCTATAGTCATAGTCTATTACAGGAACTAACCAAATCTCAGATATCTATAGATATCTAACCAATATAGTTCCTTTCATCTATCTAACCCATCTCTGAGTTCTCGGCATTGGGCAAGACCCAAGCCAGGCCCAGGGCCATCGCTGTCCCCGTGCGGTCACCCGGAATCTCAGACGTCGTCTCGACGGACGGACGGAAAAAGGTGGGGATGGGTCGAAGTTGAAGACCCAGAGGACCACAGATTGGAATGTTTATGTTTAGATATGTGTAGTATGTTTAGTATGTTTAGTATGTTTAGTATATTTATATAGTGTGTTTAGTATCAACGATCTAACTGTGGGGGTTACCTGATTTGGACCGTGTTTGACCCATATCCAAGTGAATGGGTCAAAAAATGACAAAAAAAAATAAGGTAAATGTCATGAATCTAGACACATTCTACGAAGGCGAATTGAAGTACAACTAAGCAACGAAAAGATGGGGAGATGTGATATGGAGATTTGAGATGGTTCAATACGGCTTAGTACTAGAAGTGAACCCGAATCTGCTTCATCTGCTTCATTTTGACCCATTTCCTCAGCAAACAGTTTTGACCTAGGCTCGCGACCCACAATTTCTTCTCCGTCTCTGAATCCTGGTTGGACGCTGGGGGCGCCAAACTTCGGCCAGAAAGCCGCAACTACAAATTGGATCCAAAAGGTATCCAGATGTATCCAGTGAGTCCTTCACGTTCAAGACTGTGTCGATCAAATAGACCCTGGCATCTGCTTTTCTGACGAGAGCAGCGAAGATATGGCACAGAATCTGAGGAATCAACCACTGACAGTTCTTAGTCTAAGCCATATGCCCTTGTCCAACGCTCCAGCACCTCATGAAGATAGTTGCCAAGTAATAGGCATTGCCAAGATTCGCAAGCACCAGATACAGAATGGACTTCCTCACTGTGGCGTGGTTGCATGGGTTCCCCAATTCATCCCATTGTGTATCATCTAGTGCTCCATCTAGTTGCCCATGACCATGTTTCATGGGCTATCCGGCTCTCGATGATTTGCCCATTGAAACCGCTGTTTTCTTTTTCGGGGATTTCCACGGGCATTTCCCCGCCCTGGGCCCAGGCCACAAGATTTCGGGCCCAGGATCCATTTGATGGTGGGGACGTGACTGAAGCAGAAGCCTTGGGCTTCAGCGAGGGGATGAACATCCAGGGCTCGAGCCTTTTGGCTCAACTTCAATTTTTTTGTCTTAAAATGAATTGTTTCTATCTTATATAGATAATATGTGTATATATATATGATTATATATATGTGTATGAATACATCACAGTAACTGTAACCTATTAAATGTTGATATATTTTTGGAGGTCTTATGAAATGTTGCAGAAAGTGCTATGAAAACAAATGTATGAAATGAAATTAGAAACATAAAGACAAACTTATGCAGCAACGTCGTATGCGAGATCAAGTTCCTGAAGACCGTGGATTGCACTGCCTCGCAGTTGCCGGAACCCCTGGTTTCGTAGTAGATCTAATGTATTTATTGTTGGCTTCCCCTCTTGGAGGTATTTCATCTTAGGATGGGATATCCCAGCATATCCCAGTATATCCCCATCAAACGGCTGCGACGATGTTGGACTATCATGGCAATCGCTTGAATATTTGCATCAGAGTGGCAAACAAATGCCCAAAGTAGCGAGAAACCCACCTGCTGCGACTGAACATCACCGGCACGTGATGGCTGCGCCATGTGCTGGAAATGTTTCCCCCTGTGCCATGAAAATGCCTCGATGTGTGAATTCATTCCCAGATCCCAACGATTCACCCCCCGGGTTGTGGATTGGTACTGCTGAAATGATTACTATGTCCAAAAAACCACCATCAACCGGGACTTTCAGGGATTTATCATGATTTATCCCTCAAAACCCCCTCCATGATCGTTACTTAAGTGAATGATATACTGATGATATATCTCCCTGATCCTCCATCAGTCCCCGGATGTCCCTTGAGTGGACTTGACAGCAGCCACCCACGGAACCGGCCTCAAGGAGTGCTGCCTCTGATTTCTCAGCAATGGCCTGCCACAGAATTTTCCAACTCAAGATGCAGCAATGCAGGTCAGAGCTGTTCGTACATTATGGATATGTGTGTCTTAAATGTGCACTGTGTGTAGTGTACATACACATACACCTATATATATATATGTTTCTAATGTGTCTTTATATGTGTACATCGACATAGAGATTAGAAATCAGTACATGCGACATATACATTGTATACCCGTTGTATACCCCCAGTCGCAACTGGGCCTCTTCAAAGTCATTGGAGGGAAACTGATCATCATCGATGATCAACACCTTGGGTAGAAAAAGGGTGTGGCTTCAGGTACGTTTGAGACCTTGGACCCACAAACCTTGCCATCGGGGTACCCGGGTACCCAAGTTTCACCCCTCACACTGTCAAAGAACCCGTTGCTTACATGAGTCAAGACACTCTGCTAACATGTAAGCGCGGGTCCAGCATGCAACCCTCTGGATCCTCCAGAATGACATCAAAGTCCAGGGCTGTATCGAAGTGATCATCGCTGATGATGGTGATCCTCATCTGGCCGAAATCGGGGACCAATGGGCCCACAACCCATCGTCCCAACTGAGGTGCCATAAGGGACCCCTGGGCCCTGGGTCTCTGTCACATGAGATTTCGAGGACAACTTTACAACTTTCTTCAACGAGGTCCATTGTGTTCTACAGAGGTCCAATTGGGTGCCAGCCACAGATCGCCACATGCAGCTGGAAATCTCGAAGGTTCTGACGGATTCGCCAGGGCCAAAGTCAATCACATCTTCTCCTCAGGCCACTTGGTGTCTGGGAAACTCCGAAATTCTGTATCTGAAAACAGGTAGGGTATACCGTATGCCTAAAGAGTAGCCATTTAATGGCGAAATGATGAGAAACGTTGGGATTTGGGGGTACTGTTTTTAGACGAACCCAAATGTCAACCCAAATGTCAATGGTATGCAGCAAAACCGGATGGGGTAGCTAGATCTAGAATATCTAGATAGGATTTTTCACTCTTCGATTCAAATTTCGGAAGCATTGCAGCATATTGCAGCCGCTCCAATCCAATCGGATCTGGAGAACTGCCAGAATGTGGACAGACTGGACAGAATACATTTAAGGCGCTACAGGCGCTACAGAATACAATCTGCCATCGAAGCGTTCCATGGACCATTCTCATCTCATTCTTGGAAGCTCCATTGCAGCCAAGGAGCCATGAATGTACTTCAAATCCTTTTTTGCTGATGAGTCCTGAAGGCATCAGTGATGACTTGAAACTCGTGCCATTCCGTGGTGAGATCGTGGTCCTGGTAACTCTTCAGTCCAACTTGAGGCTTTCATGTAAAGACTCGAGACCACAAGTGTCATCTCAAGAAAAGAATACATAGAGATCAACAGGGATTTTGATCATCAGAAAGCCAAGTCAGCTTTCATCATCGAACCATGTGGGAGTTACATCAGGGTCCACGACGTGCCAAGACGTGCCGACGTGCCACGCGGAAAATTAGGTCCTGCGTTCTCCAATGAATTCTGCATGAGCCCTTCAAGCTACCTTGGCGATGTTGGGTGTTCTATGACTGCTGTTTCACCACCAAAAAGATCCAAAAAGATCCACTCAGCCTCCAAAAAGACCCAGCGAGGCGTCCCGAGTTCATGATCATTCTGCTGTATCCAGGATGGGTGCTCCAAACTCAAATAAAACGTTGACTTGAAAAAACCAAAGATGGGAAATCATGAATCGTTCCCTACTGATTTTCATGGTGATTCATACGATTCATACGTTGTCCCCATCGTTTTCCCCCACCGGCTCTGTCAAGACACCGATCCGCACCACGGAGATGGAGACCACGCCATCGTCCTCATAGGCGAAGAAGACCTTGGACAGAAACTGCACCACGTCCGCGTCCTGTTGGTTTCAAAACGTCGCCTTAAAGTCCCAAAAGATATCAAAAGATGTTGGTGAAATTCATCCATTTCCGAAAGGTTTCAAAATTGGTTCTCAATCATGGCCATCTTTTTTATACAAAATCTTACAAACAATTGGTCAAATCAAATCAATGTGATATCGCATGATATCGCAACATTGGTGCAGGCAAAATGCCCACTTTCTCACCCCGTTCTCCCCACATCTCTCCTTGGGCGTTGTACCACTCGGCACCTCTTGTGACGCAACTGGCGAAGCCTCCAGCGATGAACTCTCTGGAACTCTACCCAGAGACCCCTAAGCTAACGCTGTTGGGGGAAAAAAATGCGAATTTTAGCAACATAATTTTGGGGCTGTAACCAACATGTTTTTTGCATTTTGGAGGATAATATATATATATATATATATAATTATATAATATATATATATATATATACCATAATATGTCTATATATAAATATATATAATATACATATTGTATTATATTACATCATGTCATATCATATTATATTATATCATATCATATCATATTAGATTATATTAGAATATATTATGTTATATCATAGTACATTACATATCATATTATAGTGTATTATAGTATATTATATCATATCATGTCATATTATATAATATTATATAATATTATATAATATTATATAATATTATATATATATATACAGATATACATATATTATGCCAACACATATAATCAAAAATGGATGGCTTAAGCAGCAAATTTTGGTTGATTTGAGCAATCCAAATATACGTATGAGTTTCCCGTGAATTCACAGATTGGTCAAAATTGTAAGACCCTCAAAAAGCATAACTAAGCAAAATTGTTGGTTATTCTTCATTCTTGGCCATCAGAAAGATTACAGTATCTTTTTACATGGGTCAAGACTGTGGATGAAACCACCAAAAATTGTCACCAACAACCGTACGAATACAAGCTAAGTTTATCAAACCATCTATTTTTGAGGGACAAAGGCTTGACTCATGATATGAGCATTGCCTAGTCCACCCTCTGTCATATCGAGCCTAGTGGTCGTTTCATACAGTAAGGGTTTCCCTTTGAAGGAATTCATAGACCCCACTAAACCAAGTCATAGAACCCAACATGTTATCCCCACCAAGTATTGACATTGCTCAACCATCAACTTCCTGTGGCAGCGCTGACGGCCAGTGGCCAACGGAAAGGCCGCTCGGTGAAGATCTCTGCTCGACGTACCTCCAGCCAGAGCCCTGGAATCCACGATTACCACTCTACCTGGAGGACCTGGGTTCGGCGAGACAGCAATGGCACTGCAATCAAGCGGCGAGGAGCCATAGCTATTCGAGGCTGATAAAAATGTGTCATTTCGCCTCACAGCGCTGTGAGCTGGAAGTCCTTTGTCCGAAATTGAGGTACACCTGGGTTTGATTGGTAACTGGGTGAAAATTCAGCGAACATGGGAGAATCTACAAATAATATCAGCAATGGCCCACCGAAGAGTTGAGGGAACTATCACGCAGTCAAAACGGTCTGGAAGGTGAACCCTTGGAAGTATCTTCCCCAAAAAAACATGGAGCTCATGAGATCGAGTGAAAAGCGCAGGCAGTTTCAGTTGCCTCCATCATCAACTGGAAGTTCAAATAAAGGTCTTGCTTCCAACACAGTGCGGCTCCGTCTCGCGCAATGCTTGTGCACCAAACTAAGACTTGATATGAGTTGATTAAACTGTCGCTGAATCCCAAATTGACTTCTTTCCGACCCTGCAAAGTAACACCCCCCGGCGCCCAGTTCACGGCCTCAGGGCGATCATAGTGTCATAGTGCCATCTAGCTTCAAACGACCATCCAAATCCAGGCTGGATCTGTTTTGGTATTCTCTGGAGCCTGGATTTCTTGCTGGTTTCATCAAGTTTAATCCCTTAAGCCATCTGAAACATCCAAAATGTCCATTCCAAATCCACCGTATTCTGGTGCTGTCATTTTTATGCCATCCCAAGGCCCAACGCTGAATGTAGATCTATCATAGCTCAAACTTCCGGGCCTCAGCTTACCTCCTATTTTTGGCCATACAGAATGTGACCCGGTAGACCTCATGCTTCACCCTACCATCCCATGCCGCTTCAAGGCTTGAGCACAACGTCGCAGGTCTCCCAAAAGATCAGCGAAGTACTTCGACTTCGGTGATCTTTTCCTTTGGTAGTGGGATAAAGTGGGATAAAGTGATTTAGATTCACTTCAAAAATAAAGACCCAAATAGATTTAAGTCAAGCAAGACCGAAATCGAAGTTGCGGCCACAGATTCACAAAATAGAACATGAGTCATATAGGAACGTCGTCCGCCTCATCCATCTCGTCAGTCTTGAAGAACTCCACAAATTCGGTCTCGGTAGTTGAAGCTATTGAAAAGTTGTGGGTTGTCCCGGAAGATGAGGATTGCATGAACAAAGAGTATATATACACGTGCACATAAGCAAATGTTCATGTATACATACACAAAAACATATATATATATATATATATATATTACACAATATAGTACTTCTATATATATATATGTATACATATTTATTCTTCTGCACACATCTCAATTTTCCATGTGTGTGTATATATGATAAACATTATATAATTGTCCTTATCAGCGGAAAAATGTTATTTTGCCCCGACAATTTTTTGAATGTTCGTAAACCTCAGCACCCCAAAGTCCTCATCTCCACCAGTCGGAACTTCTGAGCAAGTCGCCGTCTGGAGTGTTGCATGGTTGTGGTAGGACTTTCCAATCTCCTGCGACCCAAGGGTCTGCCAAGGTTGGGTAAAACCAAGAAAAATAGGGAGATCATGGAGATTTCCATTACTGGAGATACGCGGAACATATAAATACATATAATATAAACATATATATATAAATTAATATAAACATATATATTATATTATATAAACCACGAAATCATGGGCTAGATGGCTATGGCTCAACAATCAAAATACTCCAAACATTCCATGGTTTCACCGAAACACAAGCAAAGGCAACGCAGGCAACGCAGGCAACGCAGGCTCCGACCATCCCAGTGGGACCAAGGCACATCGCGAATCACCAAGTACTTCTGAGTCTGTTCTTGGTCAATGACAACTCCTTCTCCGGCCTGAAACGAGAAAAACACATCACATCACCGGTGATAACTATGGCGCATCCGGAGTTCTGATGAATTTCCCAAATGTAGAAAACTATGAACAGACACAGTTTTGTAAGTTGAGTTGATCTGCTATGAGTTGCCCCTCAAAAAACCTGGAGAATCTGCGGCTTCCTGCAACCTTCGTCCGCCGTTGAGTTCTGAGCCGTGTCGTTCCATTTCAGCACGTATCCGAAGGTACGAGGATACCTCTGCGCCATCTTGGTGACAAATATCTATGAGAGCACTGGAATTGGAGGATGAAATCCACGACTATCCAGATATTTTGCAAAGCATGGGCTCACCTACAATTTGAATAAATTTCACCCCAACATCCCTTTCCGGTAGATTGATGGGATTTTTCAACAGCAACCCGCTGAGGTCGCGGCTCAAATTGGGCACACCAACGCCTGTGACGTAAGCGTCGCAGATAGCGACAGCGAGAGACTCCTTCGTACCTACCAAGGTGGAGATGGTGGAGCAAAGTTCGGTTTGTTTAAACCCAGAATTGGAAAATCTGCAGGAAACATCCATATTGGCGGCTAAAAACCATGGTAAAACCTGTCGATTTGATGGAACAAAATGTGTTTTTTGAAGCGACTTGTAATTGTTTCCCTTGTCAAATTAATTTTCCCGTGACAAACTAACTCATAAGCATTCATAAGGGCTATTGGAGAATGATGGTATGTCCGTCCAAAGCAAGTGAGCGAACTTAGCAACTGAAGGTCCTAGATCCTACGTCTTAGTGGTGTTTGGCAGTGTTTGGGGTTATTGGCCCCAGTTGCTGATAAGTTTCATTCTTCAGAGATCATCTGTGCACAAAGTGTTGACAAATCGAGCTGCAAGACCGTCCTGCTTCTGATTTCAAAGGGTGGTTTTGCATTCCAGCGGGCAACCTTCAACGCTTCAACGATTCAAAGTGCAGCCGGCCAAAGATTTTTCATATCAGGGGATCTGAAAACCAGGCAGCAATCTTCACGGGAAAAATTCATTGCAAACATTTTGTACAAGTGCACAGTGGCACTGGGATTGCTGGGTTTCTGGCATTTACATCTCTGGCGACATGAGTTGCGATGCCTTCGATCGAGACCCAGCAGTGTCTCTGCGCACCAAATGTTTTCCGTTTGGCATGCTGCAAACCAGCCGTTCACATTCCAGCCTTCCACGAAAGTCTCAGGTGAACCTGGCCAGACGGAAAAAAATCAGCGCAAAAAAAATGTGCTCGCAGATGGATGGTTTGATATTCTATGGGTGCAGAACCTTTTTGATTTTATTTTGTGGGTTCCATTCTCACAACTCGAATGGCCACAAAATCAGAGCGCCTGTTGGGAGGAAATTCCAGACCGCCACAGCGGCTGCTAAGGCAAGAAGCAAATGGCCTCAGGTCAAAACTCTAGCGTCAGTTTCTGGATAGCAGCACTGAATGTGTCAAGTTCCTTATTCGTATACAAGATGAGGTAACATTTAATTACTATATGTAATCTAAAGTACATTACAGTAGATGAATAGTTTTTGAAAACTTTAAATTGTGACATCAACATCGACTGGCACAGCATACAAAATCAAAAAAAATTGGGTTTGTCTGAGAAACGGGTATACCATCCGACCATCTCAATCGGGAAATGGAAAAATGATCAAGCCCTAGGTTTAAGGATGTTCTCATATTTTTCAGACCAACCAAGATTTTGATTTGAGTATTCGAAGGCATTGTCTTCACACTCAAACTCGTGATGACTGGCCCTTGAAAGTCCACCATTGAGGTAGGAGAAAAGGTCGCATCTCCACACCAATGGAAAGCATTTGAATTGTCCGTATGCACAGCCAACCGCCTTTAGATTGAACAGCCAGTATTGGGAATAACATCCAAACATTTCCCAACACGACCACAAAACAAAGCCAAACCACAATCGAAGCGAACAGAATGAAAACTATGGAAACATAACAACACACTACCAAAACGGCACCAAAAAACTACCAAAACATTGCGCAAAACAGCACGCTGATTGGAGACACTGAGCCAAAAACCTAGGCCCATCGTTCGCACAGTCGTTCGGCCGTGCCGATCTGCGACCTGATCAGCAAAGCGATGAATTTTTCAGCGCTTACTTTCACCATCAGCACTTTCAAATTCATCACACAAAAAAAATATGTGGACAACTAATGTAGTTACTGTTTTGGATGCCCCAGTTGGAGAATTCCAGACCACAAACTAATTACTTGTCTCAAAGAAAGGTTTGAAATTTGAAAGTTTTGCTGTCCCCAGGCCCTGCCTTGACATAAGCCGCCATTTTGCCAGCGCTGGCCACGGCAGACCCGCACTTTGAACCAAGCTGCGAAAAATGTTGCACCGTCTGGTGGCTCTTATCGATACAATTTGTTGTTGGTTTTCATCGATACAGTTTGTGTCTGCCCCAGTCTGGTCGATTTGTACCTTTAACTTCATGTGGAAAGTAAAGTTGACCTACGCGCAAATGAGCACAAAATCAAAAACAAATCAAACAGTCAGGATTCACATCAAACGATATTTGTGGCCCACAACCTTGACATTTCACCGTTGCCCAGGCCTATATGCTGCAGAAGAACACCAATGCCATAACCGAACACCAACGCCATACCTCGCCGGCCTGTTTTGGTTTTTCTGACTTTGAGCCTAGCATGCAGCTACACATGTGACAAAACAAACTTTTGCAAAGGTTCAGCGAGCAATGCACAAGCAACTGCTTTGATTTTGAACCTCAGGGCCTCAAGTGAAAACACTCTCCACGTGCATGTAACGTGGCCTGAAGTCTGACTGTTACACACTGAATTTTTGCTCTCATCCCATGATTTCATGGATGCATGCTACAACATGTATGAAGGGACATGGGCGTGGTGCTCAAACATTTGCACTCCTCCTTTGAAGTGTGAGTCTTCAGTTCAAACAGAAAATCACTACGTGAAAACTAGCTGCTGCACTCACTGAAAACAAGCCGGCATTAATTGGGGAGTTACCTGCGTTCCCCTTTGCGTTCTTCCAGTTTCCATTGGAGCTACCATCATTGATCTCACGGTCATTGCATGACCTTGATACCTGTCTGCAACTGCTGGGAATAGGATTCTGTGCCAGGGTGTCATAACTTCCAACCTGTTTGCAACTTCCTGTAGGATTGCATTCCTTGCCACATCAACCGTCAAATTTCCAGCATTGAGATTGTCCAGAATGATGAGGACCATCCTTTGCAGTTCACTGGCGTCACGGAAATGCTCACGCCTCAAAGCATTGTTGATTTCCTCACGCAGGCTATCCACCAAATGTGTCCACAGCCCTGCATGATTGTCTGCAAGCATAGGATCATCTGTTTTTTGATCACTTTTTGATTCCATTTACTGACCTTCTTCTTCTTCTACTCTTGCATTGGCATCCTGTCCAGCAGCATCGCCACAGTTCTGCTGTCTTGTCTGCAGACAGCGCTGCTGGCCCATGACATTTGCTGCCACAAGATTCCTACGCTCTTGTGCGTACATTGTGTACATGTAATGTCTCTGTTCAGGACTCAATTCTGTCATCCTGACATAGCCACCCATTTCCACCACAGCATAGTGAATGGCATCGGTGCCATCTGAAACCATACCTTGCGCTTATTCCGGTTCAGTCATGTTTTGTCTCATGTTGTTTGTATCCACCTGCAGTTTGTCACAGTCCACTCGAATCTCTCCAGCGTAGGTGTCAAGCTGTGCAACTTGAAGTCACAAATGCTCATGACTCTCCCATGTGCTCTTGAACCATTTGTAGAGCCGCCAGAGAAACGTAGACCAAATCACTGCAGCAAGCATGAAAAACATGAACATCCAAAACACAAAGTGACTTTGTTCACCATCTGTGAAAAACGTATCGGGCTCCTTCAAATCGCATTGATTTCCACCTTCCAAGTTCACTGCTACGCTTGGCACCGGCCCAAGGCCAATCACTACAAGCACACGTACTATGCTTTTGGCCAGCACAACAATTTCTCTTCCACCTCCATGTCTTGCTGACTGCTGCTCATATTCCATCTGTCCAACCACATACAGTAGCAACCGGACTTGGGACCCACAAAGAGAAAAATGTATGAGTTGACATTCATGTTCAAGCTGCAGGGTCGCAAATCTGCTTGCACAACATGTGCGGGCAGCAGCGAAATTCTCCGATGGCTGACCCCATTTTTTGGGTCCAAATATGGACCCCAAAA
>Ga0126342_10016573_pt1 | contig 12831 bp, 7 predicted proteins | sample Cyp1metagenome_FD_92528 | JGI IMG/M metagenome (GOLD analysis project Ga0126342, IMG submission 92528) | Coral microbial communities from Lord Howe Island, Old Settlement Bay, Australia - Cyphastrea 1 metagenome | ecosystem: Host-associated > Invertebrates > Cnidaria > Coral ...
CAAGATTTTACAAGTCAGTTAAAGGTGTCCAAAATGACTGGTCTTTGATTTTGTAGCATGTTTTCTTTAAATAGAAATCCAAAATTAGTTGCACAAATTTTGGTGACAAGGTTCTTGATTTTGCAGAAAAATCTAGAAAATGCTAGAAATGTCTAGAAATTGCTGGAGTATGCTGAGGTCACATCACAACCTTTCACAACCCATGGGCTTTGTTTTCTTATGTTTTCTTGAAGCCCTCGCCTACTCCAAAAACTATAGAATCATATAGCATCATATAGAATCAAGATTCTTCCCTCTCATCATCTCTCACCACTGCAGAATCAAGACCTGATAGATCCAAAGAAAAATTGTCTTATGGAAATGATATTACTACAGAATCAAGAACCTGAATTCTACATCTGATTTCTCTTTACAAAATCAAAAACCCATATATGTTGGGCAAAAAGGGTTTCAGGGGAACTATCCTTTACAGAATCAAATTCATTCCCTCTTACTATCTCAAAACCACTACAGAATCAAGATCTGAAGATATGACATTAAGGGGGCTTTACTAGAAAATCAAAGACCTTAGGTTGTCACAAGCCTTATCTCTACAAAATCAGTTGCATGCCCAAAAAGTAATGTTTTGTGCACTCCCGGCTGACTGTTGGGGCCCCTGTCTACAGAATCATGGACCTACCAAGATATAGTCCAAATATGTCCAAAATTGATGATTTTTGGGTGCTTACCAGCCCATGGTCTTTGATTTTGTAACAAAGTAGGGGTGCAGGAGGGCTCTCCAGAATCGAAGATTTTTGGGGTGCCAGCCCCCTGGCCCCCTCGATTCTGTAGAGGAAATTGCAACAAGGATTATATATATATATATATATCTTTGGTGGACTGAATTTGCTGCTAGCTTGTTCGTTTTAATTCTCCAGCTGCCATATGCATAGGTTTTGAAATGAGTTCACAAGTTCAAGTACTCAGCTGGAATTTCCAGGCTCCCTTCGACTTGTTGCGCCTTTTGGATCTTTTTGATACCAAGCTTTATGACATGACCCTGGTCAGCCCCAGCCGCACAGCCAGCAACTCTCCTGTGAATCTAACCATTCACCCAAAAGCTCAGCAGCTCCGGATGACAGTCCCTTGGAGAGGAAAGCAGTTGAGCAGGTGAACTGCCAGAATCGATGGGCGGAGATGCAAACACTAGTACAAGACGTGCTTAAAACCACTTAAAACATCTTGAAACCACGTACTGTAATCACCTCACCAACTGTTGTCGAAATAGGAGCCAACAGAATTGGGATACAACCTACCCACAACAGGGATGCAGTCTACCAGCAATGGGGATGTAGCCCACCAGCCATCGGTCAGATCCCCTGACATGAACATTGACCAGCTGACTTTCAGATCCGGACTTTGTTACCTTTGGAAGCTCCTTTTGCCTTGAGAGGAAAGCCCGCAAGTCCATCATTTGGCTTGGAGCTTGGAACTCAATTATACTCAATTCAAGTGTACCGAAGTCCTAAAATGTCCTAAAGTGGGACGCAAATCCTGATAGTCACTCTAAGCTCACTGCCCGACTACCTGAACCTGCAGTGACTGAGCATCTGTCATGATTTTCAGAATCCTCACAGTATGGAGCATGGAAATGACACAAAACAATTATCTGGATCTACAACCAGTGGTCCGAGTCTATAGGTTTTTCCTTTCAGAAATCCGGATGAAGTTGATGCATCCAGGGTGAACGGCACTGGCCTTCCCAGGACTCGGTACCAGTCGCACCTCCAAATTGGAACGTCAGAAAACCAATACGCTGTACTGCTCCACTTGAATGGACAGGAAATTGGCGTTCCACAATATCTCTCGTCAGAAAGGATGAGCAAAGCAAAGTTGATCCGCTCATCGACTCTAAAGATCTTCGGGCCTGCATCCTCTTCCTGGTGTCGGGGAACCTTGTGTTGATGCCAACAGCCAGGAAATCGAGGTGAGAGAAAGCTGCAGAGCTATTTCAGGCAACTAAGGCAAGACTTGGCAAAGAGAGCAAGGACAACAAGAACTGTCCAGAACTGTTCAGAACTGTCCAGAACTGTTCACTTTTTTTGTTGCATTTTGTTGCCTTATTATGCAAAGAACCCTGAGGGTGTGGCCCACTTGCCTTCACCTTTCCTTCGCCTCAAGGCATAATTTCATGTAATTGGCTGCATGGTATCTACCAATCTACCAATGAAATCTGCACTAAACCCAAACTTATGCAGCAGTTCATCAAATGTTCGCAACTTCCCTGAGATTGCCATCCCATAAAGAACGCCACTTCAAGGGGTGAGGGGGAGTGGTGGGTGAACGCAATTTGCCTAATCAGTAATCAGCCATGCTGAGCTGGCGTTGATCGCATCCAATCAATTGCACAGGGGTGTCACCGAACAATCTCTACAGTATCTGCCGCTGTGCGATGGAGGGCGACAGGAAATTGCAAGCTAAAGTACACCACATTCTGGACCAGGCCAGATGTCCAAATGTGCCAGGACATCACTCAAAAGAAACGATGAAACCCTCAGAGAGAATCATAACGGTCATGACATCATGACAATGAGAAGAGTATGTTGTGGAAGAACTGGAAGAACGCCATGCCCCACAACCGCCATCATCCTTCCCGCAGCAGCCTGGAGGAAAAGTTGTCCTGGTTCCTGTGGGTTCAAAGGCATAGCAACCGGCACATCTGCTAATTGCAAGGGAAAAATGGTTTGGTCGATGAGTTGGCCAGCGATCCATGTTTCAAGCCATCCAATTTCAGGGTGATAAGACTTTAAGCCTTCTCCTTGTGGTTATCCAGCGTTTTAAGGGAAAACAAATCAGTGTAGCCAGCATTTTGTGTCCTTTTTAGGTCTTGATTTTAAGGCCTCCAAAGCTACAGCAACTCAAGGCGTTGGGAAGAAAGGACCTGTGTTGCAGGGCTCCAGCCTGAACTTTCCTTTGCCCTTTCCTTTGTGCGTCCACGGGCCACCTTAGTGACCAAACGTTGAGATTTTTTTGGGTCAAGAATCAGTCAAAATTGGCTTGATCATACCAAATAGGAACAGAGAAAGTAGTCTGAATGTTGTTCCAGCGTTAACTGTCTGAATCATCCCATTTCGGTGATGGCTACAACCAGGGACTCCTCTATTCATTGCTCACAGGCCTGCCCATTTTGGATTGTTGTCCCAAGTTCCCATTGTTCAAAGTCAATACAACCTCGAAAAACTCTCTTCAAAGTCGCGCAAACTGCCAGGGGTTGCAGTGTGACAACTTCTGGATAGTGCGCAGGCCTGGAAGTTTCTGCAAAGCCTAAAAGCATTTTGGGATTAAGGGGTAAACCCAATGCACGCGAAACGCTCCACAAGCTGATCCAAGTACATACGTTAGAGTTTGGGACAGGCAATGCAAGCTGACTTCATCCTTGTGTGCTGTGGAACTTGCGGCGGCGCACTTGACTTTGGATGCGTTGCAGGGAATCTATGGACTTCCTTCTAGATGTGCTGGATGGGGATATCCAGTTTAATCAGGGCTATACTGGCGAGCACGGCTTGCAATAGCCGAATAGCCATATGCAGGAAAAGCATGGAAAAGCCTGGGCTTAGCACGTCACTAGAACATTTTCACTTTCAGTAGGAGTAAAAGCTACCGTGCTGACAACATCTGACAACGAGGTCAAGGGACTTGGACCACCACAACGTGAGTGAAAATCCTGGCCACAATGCCTCAAGGCCCCTGCTGTCATGGCTCGCTTCATTCACAGCTTGCCATTGCCTCGACAGTGTCGTCAACAGCAGCGAAAGAATGATCAACAACTGCAATCACCAACCGCCCCTTTCATGGGGGTATTTATCTGGTGTGTTCAAGAATTGTGGACCCCAAAATTCTACTACCATCTACTACCATCTACGTGTTTGGTTTTCAGTGTCCCAGGTGCTGAATGGTCCACTGAGCACCCTGGCTGACCATCCCGTGGGCGATTCTCCTGCTTGGGGCGCTCTGAGTCACCTGTCAGTGTCCGGCATCCCCCAAAAAGAGACGATTCGGGTTGATGCTTGGAGGTACAAGTTTCAAACATGTTCAAACATGCCCATCATATTATATCTTATATCTGATATTACAATGGTGGGTCAAAATTAGTTGCCTCACCCATACAAGTATCTTTTGTCAATAAGCAATCTCCTTCACATCCGGGCCTTGCACAGCAGGTGCTGAGCCCGGCTTCAGTGGTGGCCAGGCCCCAGTGTCTTCCATTGGCGCCAAACGAGCCATGACTGCGCAGCCACTTCAAACAGTGACCTGCCAGAGATCTGAAGAATTTGCATCCAATCTGCATCCCACCTCATGAGTGAAGGCCTGTTTCGCCATCAAATTGATTTTTGGGTCACAGCCACATTGTATGCATTGTTTAAAGATCTTCCAATAGTGACCATGCGAAGAAGTTGGGACAAGAATGAAGCACTCATGCTGCAAGGGCCATGGTGAGGCCATCAGCCAAATGAAGCCAGCAGAACCGTCCTTTGGCAGCCCTTGGCATGCCACAACTACAGAAAATGAGCCGCTTATGGCGGCTAACAAAGAAAGAATCACGAGAAATTGACAACTGCACAATGCAGAGCAAAGACACAAGAAAAATGACACAATCTGTAGATACTCCAGTCGCTCCTCAAGCAATGCTCAGCTGGTGTGCAAGCATCAAGGGTGACGGGCCTTTGTCTGAAATGGGGCAACCTCCGAGAGAGTTTCTGGTTCCGGATCATCTGGATTCTGAGTCAAAACAATTTGGATCCCCCAATTATATAGTAAACGGTTGTCCCATGCAAACAGTTACTCCGTTGTGTCGAATTTCCGTTTGATCCGGTTCCTCTGCTATTCGGGCGTGTATATCATTTACAGCCATGGGAAATCTCTGGCCTTGCTGCAGTGAAACGTCTACATTTACATAGCATGTGTCATATGGATTCCTCATTCTGCCTTGTTCCAATGTGAAATGCTGAGTGGCATCGAAAGGTTTCTACTGATTGTTGTATCATGCACGTTGCTGCGGAAAACTGGTCTGCTGACTGCTGTCTTCCCTCTCTTAATCTCTGTTGTCACCATGTGGTCTTGACCTCTTCGCCACTGATGCTCTCTTCTGGTTGCATTTCAAAGATGAAAATATACGTCTAGTAGCTTGGGATTCAGTTGCAGCGCCGCAACCACCCAGCACCTCAGCTGTCAGCATCTTTGTCTAAACACCACAGGAAGGGGGGAACATCTTAGGAAGGAGACAATGTTGCCTGGTCTATTTCTTGAAATTTGCATCAGTTCGTATGGGATAGTATGGTACCAGCATTGCATGTACTGCAGGTTTTGTCGGACTCTTTCCGTCAAGTGTAAGATCTTCTTCTCAACAAACTTCCACAGGCAAGAAAATATTCTTATCACTCACTATGTAAGTCTATTCTCCTTGAGATGGAACTGGGAACAAATTTCGTCGGAGTAGGAGCACGCAAATGCAAACCGATCCGGCAACATCCTCTCTCGCTCAACAGCGACGCTGTTCACGGTTGCAATGGACAAGTCCAAACCGAGCTTTTCCATCTCGAAATACGGTGCCGTGACCGCGAGACCTTTGAAGGTGAAGCATTTTGGAGTCAAAATGTGCCCCTAAGGTGGGGCGGAAATTCTGCACTGGGCATGCGGCCTGCACACCTTACTCCATGGTGCAATGAAATGTTCAGACCCATGACAGGCAAGTTGCACCGCCTCTGCCGTTGAAGTCCAGAACATTCATGCCTCTGTGGCCCCCCCAGCATGTAAACTCGGCCATCTCAAGTTTGAAAAAGAAGTGCTTACAAATATCATCAAATATTTTGGTCCAAAAGTATGCAAGAACAGTTCTTCGGATTATATCAAGTTCTCAAGGAGTTTCTGAGTTACTTTAGCATCAAAATGTGGCAGCTTGTTCTCCGATTTATGTCTGCTATTAGCTCTGCTATTAGCTCCATTTCTTGCATTGGCAGCACCATCAGACTGCCCAATGCAGCAAGCGTCCCAGATGCAGCAGGTTTGACCTGTGCCTGGATCAAGGTGCGTCCAGCGAAAGAATGCACCAAAAAGCTAACAGCAAACCCGGCAGGTCACTTCCACTTGCAGCCCCCAAACATATTGACTTGTCTGGATGGATATTTTTTGTTTGAATTAGGCATTAGGTTGATCCCCTTTAAACTCCTTTAAACTTTGAATCTCGTCACCGATTGGGTGGGATTCACAGGAGAGCACATGGGCAGAGATTTAGCTGAGACTGAGACCAGCATCGTAAGAAATACATAGAAATCCAGAATGCCAAGCATTATGGGGTGAAATACTTTATCAGTAGCAGAAGTAAATTTACTTGAAGTAAATGTCCATGTGGCCGTCTTAGTGGGGAGAACAAAGTATCTACATCATGTACACTTTTGTAACGTTTGAAGTCTTTCAACCCAACTCAAGGGTTGAGAGTTTTTCCTGCTGCTTTTGTGGCGCCAAATAGGCACATGCTCCATAAACAGCATATCAACCAGCCCAGCCATTTCCACTTGTCAATGGCCTGCCGTCCACGATCGACGTTCAGCATGTTCCGGGTGAGTGGTCGAAGTGCAAAGCTTTGGATCTTCGCGGCTGGAAAGCTTTGAATCGAAGTGTAAAAGCTGAATCTCGATGCATCCCAGGACTCCACGGATGTTACATGGGACGGGCCACCCCAGACTTTGAACATCTTTCAACCATGGAAAACATGCGCTCTTCAAACAGCCTTTCAAGTTCATGGCTTTGAAGTCCTTTTTGGCGAATGAGGACTCAACAGATTAATCCATGAAAATTGTGAAACTGGTAGCCCTTGAAGGAACAAGGGCTAGCAGCTCCAAATAAATGCGTCAAATAAGTCAAACACATGATAGCGCCAAATAGATCGAACAATATGTGTATACAATGTGTGTCTTTTTCTATGCCAACTATTTAAATGATTTTAAATGATCTCTTCTTGGAGATCAATCAAGTTTTCACCAGGGCATATTGCGCTCGGGATGGTGCCCGGCCTTGTAGACTGCGACCCCTGCCTTGTGATTGGTTGCTGCCGAAACGGAGAGACATTATCAGGTTGTTGGAAAACAAGGACAAATGGTTGTCATATGTTGTCATCTTGAATCGAGAGCCCCAACAAAGGGATCTTCCGATGCAGGGAAAGTGTGGTTTTCATTTTAAAATTCGTATTCTTTTTAATTTCTTTTTATCATTTTTTTTTATCAATCCACGAATTTTCACTCGGCCTTGCACAGTGCCTGATGACCGAGTCATCCGAGTCACATTGGCGCAGAGCCACATGGCCTTGCGCCTGGACTGTGGTCAAATATGGTCGGCCATGGAAAGAAAAATGAAAATTACAGATGTGTCCATTGATTTTTTGAAGATCAAACCTTTTCCATCCTTTTCCCCGATAATGTCTGTTGAATGTTTGACAAAAACACATTGAGGAGTGGAAACCAACCTACTTTTCTGTAGTGCGAAACACCTTCTGGTGTCTTGTTTGCCGCACCTCTCTGGATAATCTGGTAATTGTGCCCTCGGCACTTTATCCCGAGCTCTGTCAGGCAGAGGTGCATCAATTGCAAATGACAAGTCAAAGACGCCACTGCAGAAAATTCAAGCCGCTGTCCTGCTGTAGCAACTTTGCCCACGAAATGGAAGGATGTTGTGCTTCACGACGGTGGGCATTGTCAAAGCCCTAGCTTTGCAAACGTGGGAAGCGGAGGTTTGGACCAAGTTTGGACCAAAACACAGGTCGACACAGACCCGGTCAACGTAGAGAGCCAAGCAAAATGCTGCCTTTAAAAGGAACATTCTGACATTGGCACAGTTAGAAACGCAAGGTTTACCCGTTTACCCGGCTTACCCTTCTGCTTGGAAGCTTGGTTGGCTAGGCGCAGCCCAAAGCAAAATTGAGGTCTGTGCAAGACTCCCTTGTCCTGCAAACATTCTTCAAAGGGGCAACTTGCCAGGTTTTCAAGATGGACTATGAAAAAAGCATGCCAAACTGGCACTTTAAGCAACCCCCGCTCTCTTCTCATACCACGCTATAACTATTACTACACCATTACTATTATTGACATTATCATACTACCACAGGGAGAGTTGAGGAACTCCCTTTTTGCATGTCTGCGCCCTGAACACTTACCCGTTCCCATCTGGTCTGAGATCAGCACAAACTGTTTCGGGACCGCTCTCACAAAGTCCATTGTGCAAGGACGGGTCGATGGGAGTGAACACATCAACAACCTGGGTCAAACATCCAACTCAAACCGCTCAAAAAGAGGCAAACCAATTTGTCGTTCCGGCTTTCAACGCACCCAACTGCCATCTAATACAGTCCTACCTATGCCGCAATGCCCCACATCTGACCATCCAAAGAACCAAGTGACCTTCTCTTAGTCTCTGTTTGCATTGAAAAATGGAAGCTCCAAAGCCTTGATCGCGGACGCCATGCACTGAAGGTCACAGGACATGGGAACCCCAACAGCCAAAAACAACGAACGTCCTCGTTGGACCGTTGGACCTTTTTCAATCCCTTCAATTTGTTTCATGTTTTGTTTGATGTCATAGTCATGTCATCGTCTGAAGGGGCCGGCCTCGGCGGGTTTCATCCTTTCTTTTGGATCAAGCACGCAGCACTTGCTGACCTCACGGTATGGACATCTTGCAAACCGAAGACACGGAGAGGCGTTTCAGAAGGTCTCCAAAACATTCAGACCGACTTCACCGATCCGAAGCTGACTTCATTCAACATGATTCAAATACATTCAAATACATTCAAATCCAGTAGGTCCAGTATCTTGCAATTGTTCAAGGTTGGGACAAGCTCAGCAAGTTGCACCACCCATTTCTCATGGTCCTTCCGCTCCACCCCTGCGTTGGGATGCTTCAGCTCTGCCTCACACCACGTGACACGTGGCACATGTGACACTCGTGGTAAGGGCAACCAGAAACACCCCAGCCTGGAGCAGATTCAGCACTGTACGAGTAGGTTTGGACCTGAAGCTTTGAGGTTTCCTGTTGGCTTGCCATGGTGACCCTTCCTTGAGCTTGAGATCGTACAGCACCTTTTTGCCTCACCCTAAAGGGAAAAATATGTTGCAAAGCAAGCTGCAAGATCTAGAGTCTCAGTGAAACATGGCTTGGGGAACCCTGAAAACTTAAAACTTAAAACCAGTATTTCAACAAGGCACAGCTGAACCACATCGGGCAATCCAGTGATGGAGTCCGGATCCTGATTAAGGTGAAGTTCCAATTGATGCTTGTTGGACATCTCAATCACATCTAGCTGGATGCATTATGGAAGGCTCTGCATTGGGCGTTGGTAGTGAAGTCTCACCAGGTTAAACCTGCGCCGCACTGGTTGACAGAAGCCTGCCTGGCTCATGAAGTCCCCATTTTCGTTGAAGTGTTTCCTGCAACACATTTCCACGGAGGTGCAGCTCTGTATTTTTGTTTCAGTTCTGTGAATCACACGTGTTAGACACCTAAATCAGCCCAAAAAACTCAACGAGTCCTGGCAAATTCACCCACTTTCCACATTCTGTCAGGGAATTTGCCGACCACCGAGATCATCTTGCCCATCTTGGTAGGCAAGGCTCTGGGGAACGCTTCTGAATAGAATAGTTCACTGAAGACGCAACTCCTGAGTCCCTCACCATCTGGTTGTTGGTTTTTCCAGTGAAAAGGATTTTCCCCGTTGACAACTCGAAGACAGTGGTGCCTGAAAAAGAAAGTACAAAGGTCAAGAAGTTGCATCATGATAAATCGAAATATTGGATTGACGCCAGAATCGAGAGAAGCTGGAGGTTGCTATTGCCAGAACATTCAGCAGCAGGACACTGAGGGAATACAGAGTACACAGGCCTGCGCTCCACATGTCAATGCCCATGTCATAGGGAACTCCCAACATGATCTCTGGAGCACGGTAGTACCGAGGTTGTAGGTACCTGTTGCTTGCGCTGTCACTCCAAAACGAGGAAAACCCAGAGCTGTGCAAAAGATATTGCCAATACACATATATATATATAATAGAGGAACCGTCCGCAATAAATTGGAACTGGGCACGCTGTTTTCACCTGCTCAGATGCATCCATCGCACTGCCAAAGTCGCAAATTTTGATTTCAGCCTCACACAAGCAAGAATGGGCAACATGAAGTAGGCCATGCTAGGCAAAAAGATTAGGTTCCATCACCTTTTCTGCATCAAACACGCGAAGACATCGTAGCACCTTGTTCAATGTCATCAAAATGTTGTCCGGCTTGAGGTCTGCATGCATGACCTGCAACAAGTCTGCTTCAAACCCCTTAAAATTGGTTTACATGTTTATGCCATGTAAATCCGCCGACCCCGGCCGGCAGCAAGGCGGATGGCGCCAGGGAAAAAGATGTTGCCTTTACTCCTACTGCTACTCCTGCTACTAGTCCTACTACTAGATCGGGCAGCCCGCTTACGGAGAGTCGCTTGCACAACAAGGGCACGGCATGCATTACACGTTTGCCTACCATTCTGCCCGCTGCCGGGGCGCATTTTTCTGCAATGGGAAACTTGTTGCGCGGGCAATTTTTGGTGGCAACAGGACCACCAGCACCAGCACCAGGACCGCCATCAGCAGCAGCAGCAGCAGCAGTAACCAGCACCAGCACCAGCACAACCAGCACAACCAGCACAACCAGCACCACACGTTCCAGCCTTGGGAAGCGTATTTTGGACGCGGTTCGTCCTTCAGGGCCATGGTGTTTTGCTGCCGGCAAATGTTTCGCATTCGTTCGCCAAAGCAAGTTTAGCAGCCGCCAGTCAGAAGGCACCAAGCCAGCAGCAGGCAGCCAGCAGGCAGCAGGCAGCCAGCAGGCAGCAGGTAGCAGCCAGCAGCCAGTCTCTTAAAAAGGTGGAAAAAATAATATTTTTGTAAGATTTCAGAAGGGACGTTCCGGCCCCGGGAAGCGTATTTTGGATTCGGTTCGTCCTTTAGGGCCTTAGTGTTTTGCTGCCGGGACGTGTTTCGCAGGCGTTCGCCAAAGCAAGTTTAGCCCCAGCAGCAGCAAGAGCAGCGGCAGTGGCAGTAGCAGCGGCAGCTGCGAGTCCAGAAGCAGCAGTAGCAGTAAGAGCAGCGGCAGCAAGTCTAGCAGCAGCCAGCAGCTTTTCAAAAGGTGGCAAAAATGCTATTTTTGTAGGATTTCAGAAGGGACGTTCTAGCCTCGGGAAGCGTATTTTGGACTCGGTTCGTCCTTCAGGGCCATGGTGTTTTGTTGCCGGCAAATGTTTCGCATGCGTCGCCAAAGCAAGGTTAGCAGCAGCAGCAGCAGCAGCAGCGAGAGCAGCGGCAGTGGCAGTAGCAGCGGCAGCTGCGAGTGCAGCAGCAGCATAGCAGTAAGAGCAGCTGCAGCAGCTAACAGCCAGCTAGCAGCTCTTAAAAAGGTCGAAAAAATGATACTTTTGCACGATTTCAGAAGGGACGTTCCAGCCTCGGGAATCGTATTTTGGACTCGGTTCGTCCTTCAGGGTCATGGTGTTTTTCTGCCGGCAAGTGTTTCGCATGCGTTCGCCAAAGCAAGTTTGGCAGCAGCGGCAGTAAGGTTAGCCGCAGCAGCAGCAAGAGCAGCGGCAGTGGCAGTAGCAGCGGCAGCAGCGGCAGCAGCGAGTCAGCAGCGGCAGTAACTAACAGCCAGCTAGCAGCCAGCTAACAGCAGCCAGTAACTCTTAAAAGTAGGATGTCAGAAGGGACGTTCCAGCCCCGGGAAGCGTATTTTGGAATCGGTTTGTCCTTTAGGGCCATGGTGTTTTGCTGCCGGCAGGTGTTTCGCAGGCGTTCGCCACAGCAAGTTTAGCAGCAGCAGCAGTAAGAGCAGCGGCAGGAGCAAGTTGAGCAGCAGCAGCAGCCAGCAGCTTTTCAAAAGGTGGGCAAAATGATATTTTTGTAGGATTTCAGAAGAAGCGTTCCGGCCCCGGGAAGCATATTTTGGACTCGGTTCGTCCTTTAGGGCCATGGTGTTTTGCTGCCGCCAGGTGTTTCGCATGCGTTCGCCAAAGCAAGTTTAGCAGCCACCAGACAGAAGGCACCAGGCAGCCAGCAGGCAGCGGGTAGCAGCCAGCAGCCAGTCCAGCAGCAGCCAGGAGCTCTTACATTTGTGTAGGAATCTCAGAAGTGACGGAAAGCGTATTTTGGACTCGGTTCGTCCTTTAGGGCCATGGTGTTTTGCTGCCGGGTAGTGTTTCGCAGGCGTTCGCCAAAGCAAGTTTAGCCGCAGCAGCAGCAGCAAGAGCAGCGGCAGTGGCAGTAGCAGCGGCAGCAGTGAATTCAGCACCAGCAGCAGGGGCAGCAGCTAACAGCAAGCTAGCAGCAGCCAGTAACTCTTAAAAAGGTGAAAAGGTGGACAAAATGATATTTTGTAGGATGTCACAAGGGACGTTCCAGCCCCGGGAAGCGTATTTTGGAATCGGCTTGTCCTTTAGGGCCATGGTGTTTTGCTGCCGGGAGGTGTTTCGCAGGCGTTCGCCAAAGCAAGTTTAGCCGCAGCAGCAGCAAGAGCAGCAGCAGCAGCAAGTCCAGCAGCAGCAGCAGCAGCAGGAGTAAGAGCAGCGGGAGCAGCTAACACTCAGCTAGCAGCTCTTAAAAAGGTGGAAAAAATTATATTTGTGTAAGATTTCAGAAGAAGCGTTCCGGCCCCGGGAAGCGTATTTTAGACTCGGTGCTTCCTTTAGGGCCATAGTGTTTTGCTGCCGGGAAGTGTTTTGCCAAAGCAAGTTTGTAACCTGTTCCCTGGAAGCCAGGGTCCCTGGAAGCCAGGGTC
>Ga0126342_10016574_pt1 | contig 12831 bp, 12 predicted proteins | sample Cyp1metagenome_FD_92528 | JGI IMG/M metagenome (GOLD analysis project Ga0126342, IMG submission 92528) | Coral microbial communities from Lord Howe Island, Old Settlement Bay, Australia - Cyphastrea 1 metagenome | ecosystem: Host-associated > Invertebrates > Cnidaria > Coral ...
GAGTCGTCAGGAGTCGTCAGGAGTCGTCAGCTGAAATTGGACAACTGTTGTTGCCATCTCTGCTTTTCATTGGAAAAGATCCTGCCAGGTTCGCAAAAAACCTGATGGTGAAATCAACTTGGGAAGCTCCCCGAGTGTGAAAAAAATCCATGGTTTCATTCTGGCTCCCTCCATGTACTGGACATATCTGGAAATCACGAAAAACCACACATATTCTTATCCATTGAACTGCAAAAAATATGATGTTTTTTGGTGGTTTTGTTTAGAGTGGCCGAGTGGCCAAAAAAAAACCACAGCGCTGTTGCCGGCAACACTTTCTTTTGAAATCTTGGTGTGTCACCCTTCGAAAAGCAGTTTTTTTTATGCCAACTGGGGTTGCCATTCAGCCGGAGTCCGCGGCTGAGGTTCCACAAGACGGAGATCTCCAAGCGCTACGTTTGTCTGGTGCATGGTCGCGTCTCACAAGCGAAGGGCTTGGTGGATGCCAACATCCGAACCTTGCGCACTGATGCCACCACCAGGCTGGAGGTGTCATCTGGAAGTTTGGTTTCGACTTCGTTTTCTACAGATTTTTTTTGAAAATATACATGTGGTGGGTTTGGTTTCGACTTCGTTTTCTACAGATTTCCACAGATTTTTTTGGAAGATACCCTCTGGTAAACCAACATAACTATGGAAAATCACCATGCTATTAATGGGAAAACTCACTATTTCAATGGCCATTTTCAATAGCAAACTGTTTGTTTACCAGAGGGTATACATGTGGTTTCTTAAAATGGTGGTATACCATAGCTTTCAGCACTGAAATGCTCTGACTCGGATGATGAGTTGGGGGTAGCCCCTAAACCCTACCTGGTCCTAGCCATTTTTCGAAGTCTTGGAGCTTCGGGCCCCCGGAAGGTTTGCTATTTCACATTGAAAAAAATGGTCCAACTAATCCCTTCATAGGATTTATAGATATGAAATTTATGAAATGATGATTTAGTGGGATTGAATGATGATAGAAATATACTGGGATCGAATTTTTATCACCAACGCAGGATCTCCTGGGAATTAATCCCATCCCTCGTGAAAAAAAATAAGCACCCACCAGAAACCATGTTTTGTTGTTGGGGATAAAACCACATATTTGAGACCATAGAATAGGGATGTTTCATATGAATGATGGGATGATTGACCAGGCAAAATTTGATTGACAGAAACATATTGATTACCTGATTACCCTCCGGTACTGAAACGTCACAATTGAACATCCACCAGAAAACTTCGCTGATTTGTCCATTTGAAGCTTCATTTACAGCTGGGCTTTTCCAGCCGCGTTTGAGTGCAGACGCAGAGTTCCCTTGGTGACTTCTAGGCTTGATAAACAGGGGAACTAATGATACCCTCTGGTTATTTAACATAGCCATGGAAAATGGCCTATTTATAGATGGTTTACCTATTAAAAATGGTGATTTTCCATGGCTATGTTAAGTAACCAGATGATAACTAATGTACTCAGGGGGATTGTAAACCAACTCAGGAGCCTCAAGCCAGCTTTTCCTGCAAGATTTAGCACATCAATCCATGATGAAACATGGGCCGATGCGGTTTTTATGGTCGCACACCTCCAGATTAGACCAACGCAGATAGAACATGTTGAATTTACCACGACTTTTAGTAGGTAAATTTTAATTCTCCATTTCTGCCTGTTCTGTTTTTTTTTTTTAATTTGATTGCTATAGAGACAGATCTGAGTTTATCATAGCCCGTTTTTCGTCCTGGGATGGGATGGTCTCGACAGACTCGACAGGTCAGAAATCTCTGCATCAGGCGTAGTACCGTAGGGGCTACCAGTCCTTGGACAGGTGATTTTGATGGGTATAACTATGGTATAACTGGGTAAATTGATGGCTATGAAATAGCGTGGAAAATGGTGCAGCATGAAATGTTATGAATATTGATGGTATACTATGGTATAGTAACTATGGTATAATAACGATGGTATAATATTGATGGCTATTTGATGGATATAACGGTACGGATTTCAAGCTTCACAAGTTGGGAAACAGGGCCCGTACAACGATGGTTATTTTGAAAGAGAGACGGAGGGCTCAGTTTGAACCCGAAATGCCATAAATATTAACTGAATAATTATTTTTTCATTGAAATATATATATAGTATTCAATCCGAATAACAATTAAAGTATTAACTGAATCAACATGTTCAACGAAACGTCTAACAATGGGAGTGCAGTAGAGAGTGGGATATTTTTCCAGCAACCATGAGCGAACCAGGTGGACCACGACCCTAAAACTGGAGGAAATGACCGGCAGAACAATGGGTCAAAAAGGGTTCAGTACTGTGAGAAATTATCCCACGAACAAGTGGTTAATAAGCTGGTTAGTAGGTCCCCGATTCATGGATTTTCATAAATGGGCGAACTAATCCCAGTTACAAACCACTTACGAACCAGTTGCGATTCGTTGGGTGATCTTCCAAGTATTCAGTGACAACCAGCATTCAAGTTCCCAAATCACAGCCCTGAGCCCAAAAAAAACCCTTGATTCTTGTTTACATCTCGCTTTGTCAGGAAACGGGGTTTACTCCAAAACGACAACTTTGATTGGGAAATTGATAAAGAATGAGATTTCAAATTTTCTGCGTGCCCTAATATCAGACAGATTCATCTGAATGATATCAGAGAAATAACAACAATATGGACATAGATAGGAAAATAGTAAGGAAACAGATAGGAAAATAATAAAGGATTATACAGGGAAATGAATAGGGACAAAATTAATAGGGAAATAAATAGGGACAGTAATTAATAGGGAAATAAATAGGGAAATAATTTGAAAATAATAGGGACACAAATAGGGAAATAAATGGGGACACAATGGGGAAACTAGGGAAATACATAGGGAAATAGAGAAAATGCATTGGACATAAATAGGGAGACAACTAGGGAAATAAATAGTGAAAAATATGGATATCCAGGATATGGAAATGAATGGAGAAATAAATAGGGACATAAAACAGGACAATGCATTGGTACCCTAACGCATTGTTTAGGGTGGTCTTGCTACCCCTGTTATATCCTTTAGATGAAGGCAATCCCCCTGTGTTTTGATGGATTGCTGTGACCCGTTCCTGTGACCCTGCTGTGACCAAGAAAATTTGTCCACATTCAAGAAAATTGTTGTCACTTCAGCACTCGAATGTATATCCGCATACATACAATATACAGTATATATATATACTTTATTACCAGATTTTTTCTGCACTTGGGACGACGATGCTTCCAAATGCCCAATATATTTTCAGACAAAGGCTGAAACAACCACGAGGGGTTTTAGGAATGTTGATTCACATCCCAACATTCCTAGTGAGTCCTAGTTATCTTCTGAATCTCGTTATGTATCCCTATCGTTACCAGCCAATGTACGGGTTGTCAATGACTTCATCCAGGGGACTGGGCGGAGACGCAGTTCCAGGTGATTGATACTCGGCGTTTGGGAACATCTGAATGTCCTGCACATCTGATTGGGTCATGACTCAACATGAACATCTTGAATCCCAGTTTTGAGCGTTGGTTGTATCGAATGATCTCCGTTGATATTCCATAAACCCTCAGCATTTTCAGATCCATATACATGACATGTGGCTATGGATCAATACCTATACATACCATTTTTAGTGGGATGAACATCCATTTACCAGCTATTTTGATGTTCACCAGGGGTACAAGGTTTTGACACATCCCCATGTGGTAAACCAAATGCCATTTTCACCATCCCCCAAACAGTATCTCCCTATGGAAGGATGTTCCCAATCCCAAATGGTTGGCTGTATGACCTGCGGGAAATACCCTGGAGGGATACATAGGTTTCTATGCCGTTAAATTGCATGCCCTTTTTTGCGACCTTTGCGGACGCAGGCCTAGAAAAATCATATGGTTGGAGGGAATTCTCCGCAAAATCGTTTTTATTGCTTGGTGAGTGATTCGAATTTCGAAGGATTTTTTTTTTCGCGAATGAGGTCGGGCCATGAAATCCTACTTTTTGAGCGACATGGATTTCGCATGGTTCAATTTTTTGAGCCTCCAAATTGGGGTTCCCCAGCAGATGACAGTCGCATTTTTTTGTCGGTTCTCCAGCTTCAGCTTGAGATATCAAGTAGAGATCTCATGGAGAAAGATGGTCAGCAACAAGCAGCTGTGGATTTCATCAAATCAAAATGGGGGCTGGTGACTAGCCATTGGGGGTACCATGGTACCTTCAAGGATGTTTTGTTTTCGTCGCTGGAATGATATGGGAATTCTAGGGCTAACTATGCCCAAGTGGCAGAACTGTTCAGCTGAATTTGGCTGTAGAGATTGCCACTAAGTCACTAACTGAAAACATTCGGCTTGTTGAATTTCAGGGGGAACTTATCCAATGGCTTAGGCCTAGCCTAATAAATTGAGCCAAACAATTGCCATCAGCAGCTGGAGCAATGATTGAAGTGAGTCTCCACAATTCTGAAGTGAGTCAAGAAAATCCTGGGAAGTTGCTCAAAATCCAGTGCTTCTCTAATTTTCTGGGTGAATTATAACGACCTCTCTGTTCTCCCTCACTGGAATCATGGTTAATAAGGGGAATCATCCCAAAATGGCCCAACTATTCAGGTGTGTGAATTATTATAATTTGCCCAGATTTATTTATTTATTTTGTTGCAACCCCATAAAACCATTGCTTTCCCCAATCGAAGCATTGTAATTCTGGACGGGCCCCAACTTCTGGTGGTGAATTGTCATGGTTATAGCCATCAATAGCTATTACCCTCTGGTAAACAAACATAAACAAACAGTTTGCTATTGAAAAAGGGCAGTGAAATAGTGGATTTACTAATTCAAAAGGGTGATTTTCCATAGTTATGTTAGTTTACCAGAGGTTAAATGCTGTTAATAGTAACTGTCGATACAATAACTGTTAATAACTATTAATAAGCATGAATAGCGCCATGTTTTTCTTGCTTTTGACCTTGGCAAAGACGTTTTTCTTCACAGTTCAGGAGCAGAACTGAGGCCACCTATGGAAGCGCTTATAGCTTATTGGCTTGTGACATCGCCACAGGGAGAACGCATCAAATCCGAGTGCACATGCCCCTTGGCAGCCCTTGGATGCCCTTGGCATCGCGGAACAGGGATTTCAGGGATGAGCTTTTACAAAGCGACACATAGGTTTGTCCAACATTGGGGTATATCATCACTATATCATGAGTATATCCTGTGTATACGTGTATATATAACTGGTTGGTGGTTTGGATTTTTTTATTTTCCATAATATATGGGATAATCCTTCCCATTGACTGATATTTTTCAAGATGGTTAAAACCACCAACCAGATAATCATTGCTTGAGTTGACTTTCCATCTGCTGGCTTCAAGTTCACTCATCGCGTCAATTGACACGTGGGGTGGCCCCCGAGACGCCGCGATGGTTTTTTCGCTGTGGAAGGCTGATGTTCGTCACCTCCTCGCCATCTTTGGCGTGGTCCTTTTGGTCTCTCTACATTTGCATTTCAGAAATCCCGATATCTCTGATGTGCTTCGCAGACTTTGGACCTGGTTACAGCCGTCACACGTCCGATTTCAAGGGTCCCAACGACAACTGGATCAACAGAGACGATACGAGACGGAATTGCAGAAGACACGGATTCAGAATTTCATGTACTTGAAGCTGGATGAATAGATAAGCCATACATTTTGAATTATGTCTTGGGCAAAAAGGTAGATAAACGTCACGTATTAGCAGTGAATGTCAACTTTTAACAGGGGATCAGCTAAGCCAGCTATCGCAAGGAACACACCCTTCATTCACTTGAGCTTCGGCTTATGCCTTGCGGCGTTCTGGCGGTTGATGCACACTCCCGCTTTGTTCTTACTTATTCAAACTCTTGTGATCCTCATGGGATATTGCTTGCATTGCTGGGCAGACGGGAGAGTTCTTTCGAATGGTGAGTTTCGTGTTTGGAGGGCAACCTTTATCTTCATTCATTTCACCAGCGCTCTCACCGCATTCAACGACCCCGATCTAGTACTGTTCTGTATAACAGACAAGATCTTGGGTTTCACCGTGTGCTTTTTGAATTTGGTCTTGCTTGATTGCAAAGTCACATTGAGCCTCTATACCTTCGAAGCAGTTTTGCTGTCGTACAGATTATGGGATCTCATCGGTTTCAAAGACCTGACGCCCATCATGGTTTTCGCTTCGGTTGCTTCACACATCCTTTGTGCTGCCACCATTGCTTTGGTGGACATCACAGTGCGCTCGACCAATGTGGCTAAGGCAGTTTCTGACTAAGGTGGTGACGGGTATTTTTGCTGAAGACCAGAACTGGGGATCTGACGACACCACAACATTTCGATGTAACAAAATGTAACAAACCATACCCTCTGGTAAACTAACATAGCTATGGAAAATCACTTTTTTTAATGGGTAAATCCACTATTAATAAATGGCAATTTTCAATAGCCATGTTAGTTTACCAGAGGGTAACAAACCTAGAATGGGGAAGGTAAACCGACTGGTGAATGCTGGGCATGGATTGATTAAAATGCTGAGGCATGGATCACATTGACATGGCTTGGCTACCCCTTGGCAAATCTGGGCAAAAAGGGCACGGTAGTTCGGCAATTTTGAGCCACGAATCTGGTTCATATATGTGCTATATAAGTTTATATGGCATCTAAATGGTTGATCATCCTTTATCCCCTTGAAATGGCCAAGGCTATTGGGGTGTACCCAATCTTCACACCCAAACGATGCGCAGAAACTCTGCAGGTTGATTCAAGCGACGCTTCATCCCTGATGCTGGGTTTTCGCCACGTCTTGCGGGGTCTCTGCGATGGAGATTTGCTACTGGACAGGAGTAGCTGCAGAATTGTGGACGATGCCAGTGGACTCGAACGCTTGTTGAAGTCCAACAAGACCTTTGGGCACAGGGTTAGGGATGGGTGAAGAATGGATCATGTTGATCTTTGTCCAGCCATTTTCCCCCCTTGTATTTGGGGTGTTGGAGCCCCGAATGGCCTCGAACAATCTTTTTTTCCCGTGTAAAACGGGGGTTTTCCAGGTGATGATTTGTTCAACTCATTAGTTGCCGGGATGAAAGACACAACTCTTTCACACACATACACAACTTTGACACACAACTTTGTCACACACAACTCTTCACATACAACTTTTAAGATGATCAATTTTTCACCATCTCCTTTGTCCCTTCTTCTTTTCCCGTGCCGCTTCAACCACTTTTTCTGATTATTGGAAGAAGTTGACTTGTGGGGTTATCCGGTCCTTTATTTTTTTCATGTTGGAGGAATAACACTTTTGTACTATTCGCAGAGTTGGCCAACGCAAAAACGTTCATCTTTTCCCCACAAGATCTGAGGAAACTCTGTGAAACCAGTTTTTTGGACCTCTTTCTGGACACGGAGAGCCGTCAGCGATTCCTACATTTCCTGCACACTGATGAGACTGAGACTTCTGCAGATCTTGCGATTCCACGGGGCTTGAGGGTCTTCCTTCAGGGCGCCCACGGTCCCGTCTCTATGGATCTCTTCCACACCAGAATTCCCAGCACAATAGGCAAGGCCCAAGAGAAAGAAAGGCAATGTGACACCTTGGTTAATCATGGTTAATTACATGGTAATTACCCAAAGAGCACAGTAATTACATGGTTAATCATGGTTACGTGTAGAATAATGTAGACAAGTACGTAGATATCTTGATGTTATCCCCACACATGTAATTATACAAAAAAACACATCATGCGTATATCTTTGCTAAAGTCAGTCATACTCACACAATACACAGATGCGCACACGCACACATGCTACATCTATGTGCAATATATGTATAATTATGTATAGATATGTGTGAATACGTTTGACCGCCACATGAAACCAACTTGATTTTTGGACAGACAAATACGACATGGGGGTATGTGCGGTAGGTATTACTAATTGAGAACTTGATTCTCTTTGTTGTAACCAAATCCCAATTTTTGGAGGCAACGACTACTGCTTGCTGGCCATGAAAGAAGATCCAGAGGAGAAACCTCCACCAGATGCTGCGCCCGGTTCAGTTCCTCCTGCAGTTGCTTCAGCTTCCTCTCACACACGCACGCGACCTACGCGGAGCTCAGATACTGAAATCGTCGATGCATACGAAGACCTCATGGAAGTGGCTTTGCTCTTCAGCAATGAGACTGGACTTCTGGATATTAAACAGGTTCATTTGGTATTTCATCGTCAATCATGGGCACCCAACATCGAATCAGGCATGCCGACACTGCGGAGATTCATCAGACCTTCTGATTGGGATCGGATTGAACAGATGATTCAAAATGTCATCAACCTGCCTCCTGCGGACATAGAGCGCCGCTGCTACTTTCGCCATCCCATGCTTTTTCGCGTGCCGGGTTCTTCCCGGAGCTATATTTGTTCCAGAGAAACCTACATCACTTTGGGCCAGCCATCCGTTTATCCCATTGATCAGCAGAGACCCATCCATTTCCGGATGCATCTGTCATCTTTTGATTCCAGTCAAATTCGTCGTCCAAGAGAACAAGAACTGGAGGGCATTGATGAAGAATGACTGAACATTGAAAAAAAAATGTGTTTTCGTCCTCCAAAGGAGCTTGCAGACCAGAATCTCTCCGGGCGGATTTCTCTGTTTCTGATCTATTGTGACCAATCTCGGGGAACCAGGAACAGATGGTGTAGAACAACGGGGATATAATGCAGCAGGGCTGTTGACTACGGCCCTTGTTATCACAAGTGAAAGCTGCTTGAAAAAAAACATAGTATTTTATCATATGTCCGAAACAATCATTACCACGTTTCATTTCTGGTTACCGGTGTTTTGGGCGTGCCTTTATGGACGGTGCTTCCATGTGCTTCCGGCCCCACCACCAAATGAGGGAGTAGGAAGATGGACTTCGTACTCACTAGCGATTGCAGAGGTGACATTCGATGATCATCGGACTCAAAGATCAAACGGGAAAGCACCAGGAAATGAGGTCAGGTAAGATGATTCTCTGCTGTTTCAAGGTTGATTTGTTGCATTTTGTGGCCTTCCGGATGTTTTTTTTTTTTTTTAAGGGGATACAGCTTCATGTTGTGCCAGTGGCCCGGCTGTAGGCAACACCTGGGACATCCCTTGGTGTCAGATGACAAGTATGCTTCAGAGCAGCTCGAAAAGGCTGGCGTTGGTGTCGAAGGGCCCCAATGGCATGAACTTGGTGCGGGTACCTAGTTTGGTGTATATAGATGCTACAGGATGGGGCCCTTCAGTTATGTTTGTTGGTTTATAACCCCATCTAAATATAGTTATGTGCGTATCATACACTATTGTTATATATTGTTATTGTAGATATAAGCTATAAACCAACTTAGCTAACTATGGGGCCCCATCCTGTATTAATGTTGCTATCATTACAGTTCAATGGATTGATCGTGAAGTTATCTGGAGTTGGGGCCTTTGGGGCCCTCCCGCTATCATTATTATTGGGTTCATGGAAGCAAGTGGAAAGTCACGTGTCACATGATCAACAGGAAACAATGGGGGGAATTCAATCAAACTTGTGGCTCTGTGTCTGGAAATGGGGTATGTATATATATATATATATATGTATGATTATATAAGTATATATCATTTATGGCCACTTTACGGAGAAGAATGGAAAAGCATCTTAAATTTGGAGGTAGCCTATTTTCAGACAAAGCCATGCTTGTCATGCTTTACCCCCTGCATTTCATAGGAAAGATTATGATTCCCTGTAGGTTCCAAGCTGTAGTCCCTCCATTTTTGGTCCGACACACTGCTCTTCCAACAAACCCAAGGTGGAGATCAGCGATGCAGATTTTCTTCCGTTGCCTTTAGTTGTTCCCTTACCTAAGACCGAGGATATCTTAGGATCCGTCGGGCCCATTTGTGCGTCCTGTCGTTCGATGCTTTTCCGAGAAAAACCTCTTTTTTTGTTGGGGAGCTCCCCAAGCTTTCCACCCAACAAAACAGCTCTGCGACGTGTGAACAACCCATTTTTCAGGGCACTTGGAAAGACGTGTTTTCTGGAACAGCTGGGTCAGAAGCCTAGTTTTTGCTAGTTGTGACTCTACAGGGATATTAAATGATATACCCTCTGGTAATTTAACATAGCTATTGAAAATGGCAATTTGTAGTGGATTTACCCATTGAAAATTGTGATTTTCCATCGTTTTTTGTATGTTTACCAGAGGGTAAATGATATAAATATGGGAATCATAGTGAACCCACTGTTTTTGCTTGTTCAATGCCAATTTTTTCTCAGCCATTGCCCCGCCGAATCGAGCATTTGCCAGCTATCTTTGGGGTAGGATGAACTGATCCATACCCCCCTTGATATCACTGTAATATACTGTAATGGGTGGTCAAAGTGGGCTTTGGGTCACATCCGCTATCATCCAGTTGGAGGCTCGTGATCAAGAACGCTAGTTCGCCTTGTTGGTGGGTCCGGAGTTGTGGTGTTGTTCCATCCGTATGTACTGTATATATACCCTCTGGTAGGTAATTTAACATAGCTATTGAAAATTGCCATTTATAGTGGATTTTCCCATTAAAAATGGTGATTTTCCATAGCTATTTTGACATAACCAGAGGGTATATACTAATATATACACTGCTTAGTTTCATTCCTATGGTCGATGTTTCCCCCAACAAATGGGATGCTTATGCCCAATGACGTTCACGGACATTTTCAGCGGCTTGTTATGGGAAAATTTTGGAGGGATGCACGCCCATACATCCCAGCTTGTAGAGGGGCCGAGGTTATAGGGCACCTCAATAAATTTAGGGGAGCATCCGAAAATCTGACGATTACTGCAATTATGTGTCTGTGTGTATAAATATATTATATTATAATATATATATATATATATATATGTATCATCATCATGTGTCATAATTTCACTATGACAATAGCTATGTTTCAGGGACACATATTTGCCATGGTCCAAAGCCTCAAGGCTCAAGCTTCCTCGAAGCGAGGTGGGAGGGGTGGCGTGGCGCCCCACCAATTGAGCCATGGAGTTAACTCTTGGGCCAGTCTTCCAAATGATGAAGTACCTCACTCCGCCGCCTGTTGCGTGGCCATGCCATTACAGTGTAAATTCTCGGCGATTATCGCCACAGCTTGGCTCGGGACCAATGTAGGTCACTTAGGTTGACACGTGGAAGGTGCCCTCACGATGTGACAGCCAGGTACTTGCTGATGGTCACCATGGACCAGTGGTCGTTTGCTGTTGAAGGTTGCAAATCTGTGATTTGTCTTCAGGCATTTGCCTTTGCTGACCTGCTGGATGTGTCCTCTGATGGAGTTGGTGTGATGCCGACCCCAGAATGTCGCACAGGTCGTGACGATGGCTTGCACCAGGTCATTGGACTTTTCTGCGGTGGTTTCTCGGGGTGGAGCCATGCCTCCAGGGTTGGAGTTTCCCATCTTCACTTGGTGGCGCGTGTTAGCTTTCCACAAGACTTTTGGTGGCGCCTTGATGGCTCCTGGCCCTTACAGAACAAAGAAAATCCGCCAAAGACGCTCAAGAGTGAAAACGGCAGAGAAGAGATGAACTCATGACAGGTAATGTGTTCCCAACTTGACTTGTGGCTGGACCCAACATGTGGCTTTGCCCGTTGTTGTCCTTCCGGCGTGTTTTGCTTGTGTCATCTTGACGTGGCCCTGAGACCAATGAACATTTCCCAAATTTGAGGTTGCTTGGCTTGTCGTTGGCCTCCTTTGCTTACCACGCGTTTTTGCAGAGTGCTTGCCTTGGCCGTGTGTCAACCGCTTGCAGTTGTTCTTGGCTTGATCCGTGTTGTACGGTTTCATGGTCCACCCTCTCTTTTCATTCTCGGACTACCCTTCTGACACCTCGTACCCCCCTTAACCGGGAAGGGGCGTTGGTGCTGCGACTTCGCTCGCGCAGGATTCCGTCCAAAATTGGATGATATGCCCGTGTTTGGAAATTGTCATCAGTCCATCAGCAGGGATTTAGGTATCCAATATAGGGATTCTCATTAAGGGATGGATGACAATACGCCATACACCATCTTCGGACCATGGCACATCTGGGTTTGTGTGAAAATATGGTACCCCCAAATCCTTTGTTTCTTCCGAACAATTTTCCTATATTTTCATGGCTATAGATTGGGGGATCACATTTTGGTCGGGTCCCATGGTAGAACCATGGTCCACGCATCCCTGTGAAGATCTGGTGCCAGGATCGCTCGTGGTGTCCGCGCCTCTTTTTGCATTGTTATCACCTGCGCTTCAAAGATACCAGGTGCGGTATGCGACGTTTTTGGGACTAGTTCTGGAGGATATAGATAATGTGTCCTGATATGTATGTATGTGAATATAATATATGAATATTGTATACGTACATGTATATATTGTGTATTACAGTATGTTGGTTTTGTTGAATACACATACTGATTATTGATAACTCTATGGATACATTATACTGTATATACTTATATTCCATACTACATTATATATACACATACACATACACATATACATATACATACATATACACATATATATATATATATATATATTGATATATTATATATACATACATACATGCATGCATGCATGCATGCATACATGCATACATACATACATACATGCATGCATACATACATACATACATACATACATACATACATACATACAATACTTATCTTAACTTAACATTACATTACATTAGATTACCATGCATGCATGCATGCATACATACGTACATACATACATGCATGCATGCATGCA
>Ga0126342_10016575_pt1 | contig 12831 bp, 15 predicted proteins | sample Cyp1metagenome_FD_92528 | JGI IMG/M metagenome (GOLD analysis project Ga0126342, IMG submission 92528) | Coral microbial communities from Lord Howe Island, Old Settlement Bay, Australia - Cyphastrea 1 metagenome | ecosystem: Host-associated > Invertebrates > Cnidaria > Coral ...
AGATAGATATAGATAGATATAGATAGATATAGATAGATATAGATAGATATAGATAGATATAGATAGATATAGATAGATATAGATAGATATAGATAGATATAGATAGATATAGATAGATATAAATAGATATAGATAGATATAGATAGATATAGATAGATATAGATAGATATAGATAGATATAGATAGATATAGATAGATAGATACATAGATAGATAAATACATAGATAGATAGATAGAGATAGATAGATAGATAGATAGATAGATAGATGGATAGATAGATAGGTAGATAACAAAGAATCACGTAGAGACTATCATTTGGACACTAATATTATACATTACTCTACTGTAGCATCGTTTCAATTATTTTAACATGCAACATTACTATACATGGGCATAAATATGGTTCCTGAAATCATCAAAGGTGTTACTTAAGCGAGTCAACCCACTGGCGCGGCCGGAAACTCGCCGAAAACTCATTTTCCTGACTCTTTTCCCATGATTTCTTCTTTGGACCTAATGCATCTCAATCTTGGGAATCTCAATCGATGCCCTCCAACTGACATAGAGCTCTTCCAGCAGTCAGGACTTTGGCGAAAGTGACAACGGGTTGGAGAGCGCGAGTTGTGTCTTGAAATAGTTATTTTAAGTTAACTCTCAATCAGGGAGCAAGTCCCAGAGGTGGGAAATCCCACGGAGAAGCCTCATATTTGGTAGTAGAAACCTTGTTTCTGTATGTGCATATATGATTATATATATATGGATTTTCCATGAAAAAATCATTCCAATTAACGAAACTGTCCTCTTTTTTGTTCATTCCTTGGTTTTCCAGCCAATATTTACTGGTAAGATCATGGTTGCTCTAGATTTTTCCTTAAATTCAACCAATCAACATTGTTGAAACCAAGGATGTTCCAGCTATTTCGAGACAGGTGAAGCGAGGCACTTTGCCGCGGCAAGCGAGGCTTGGAGCATCTGTTCGATCCAAGGATGAATGTGGAATTCCCAAATCAATTGAACAATCACCTAGGTCCCGGATTACCATCTGGTTATTTGATACATAGCCATGGTATAGATGGCCCATAGAAATAGATGGTTTACCTAGCTATAAGATGGTGGATCTTTCCATGGCTATGTTAGTCATAACCAGATGGTAACCCAGCTGGTTGGTTCAGCGGTTGCTTTCTGACATCAGATTCCAGTTTTGAGGTAGGCCCACTAGGAACATTAGATGAAGCAGCCATGGGATTGTTATGTAGTCCGTTGAACTTCGATCTAAGTTAGGAAAACAACTTCAAGCTTTAGATATCAATGCAAACCTAAAACATCCTAAAGCCTAACAAACCATGGAAACTTAATATTCAAATCTTGGGTCCTAGATTTGGAGTGGAACATGGGCCCAGCTATGGAGATTTGAAGTTGTCCTATTGGATATGCGCCAATTTCATCCTTCTCTTCGATGGGATCAAGCTCCGTAAGGGGAGACACTTGTCCCGGAAAGTGCGATTTTCAAGCGAAGCACCCGGAGAAAATACTGGGGCCTTCGTATTTTGTGCAATGACCCTGTCCAAAGGACAGGAAGCAGTGTCAAGATTGAAGATTAGGAGAATATCACACTTGAAGAAACTGGAAGTATCCTGATATAATCAAACACGGCTAGCTAGAAAAACCATATACGTCTGCATGTAATTAAATGCTATAAAGCAAGCAATGTGTTAAGATTACCAGGAGGTATTTGCTTTGCAGTTCTTAATGTTTTTTGTTGAACATTTATTTTTGTTAAATGTTCCATCCTTCATGTGCCTAGTAGTAGCCTAAAATGAAGTGGCACAAGCGCCATCCATTCTGAGGTCGATCAGAAGACCCCTTCACAAAGTGGGCTTTGACGATTTCACGGTAAAACCAAAAAAAGGGTTGGTGGGTGGTTTGGAACATTTTATTTTTCCATATGTTGGGAATGTCATCATCCCAACTGACCAAATCATATTTTTCAAAGGGGTAGGTCAACCAGCAACCAGGGGTCTATTCTGATCTGATCAGTTGAGGGTTTCCCTATGATGAGGGTTTCACGATTTCCCTTTCACGCCCTTTCCCAGGAAGTGCCACAAAAAACTTCAAAATTCTGACACATTCTGACACCTGCGAAGTGGTCAGCGCCTTGTTCCTTTTGCATTTGAATCATCGGCCAAATTTTGCCAAACCCATGGCCGAAGTTGCACCGGCGCGCCGGAAACCGTTTCAGAAGGAGAACAAGACGTCCGATTTCAGACGCGTCGGCGCGTTCCGAGCAGATGTTCAATTGAGTAGCACCCACGAACCATAGTAGAAACATGTAAAATCATGATATCGAGAATCATGAAAGATTACAGCATATCGCATTTTTTGTCTAGACAATGAATGATAAACCATGGTAAGCCAATGTAAGCCATAATCACTGATGTTTCTTTCCCCTTCACTAGTTGGCAAACATCCTATTGAAGTATGGTGGACGGGGATTCGACGGGTTTCCGCATGTTTTTTTCTTTTTTCTCGGTGGGGTGGGGTTGTATTCGTTGTTTATATAAAATAAGTCGTTGAAGCCTGTCACTTCCGTTCACAATGTACTTTTTATATCTGTTTACATCTTTTTACTGTAATTATGTGCATATATGTATATTATATATATATATACATAATATCAGTCAATCTACATCCTATCTAATCCCGTTATTTGCATTGTATCCTGCCACTTGCCTACAGTCTTTGGTAGAAGCATCATGAATCTCAAGGGAATCGCCGTGGGTTTTCCAGAGCTCCAAACGACCATCAACGACTTGAAAAAGTTAGATCAGGATACTGTGGTAAAGCCAATTCCATAAACTTCAAAAACCATCCTTATTGGGTTTACCACATTAATTCATATAAATTATATATGTATAATTATGTTTATATACAGGTATAATACATATATTATACATATATCTGGCTAAATTATAACGACCTCACTGATCTCCCGAACCCTGGAATCATGGTTAATAAGGGACATCATCCCCAAATGGCCCAACATTTCAGGTGAGTGAAATATATTAATTTACCCAGATATATTCCATGATAATAGAATGTCATAATATACCATATAAATCCATATAATATATTATATATTATACCTTGATTTAGAATCTCTCTCTCTATATATGGTGTATATATATATATTCAGGATAATGTGGAAGTCAAAAGCCACCAAGCATCCCAGGCATCCCAGGCATCCCAGGCACTGCGGCGAGTCAATTCGCACCGTAACTGGGACATAGCCGATATAGCATGGATTATTATGCTATATCCCAAAATTGGCTGATGTAATGGTTACATATGGATATATATATATATGGATATATTTTGTTATATGGTTATACATATATATATATATATAACAAATTTATAACAGCCTCTTCCGATAGGGTTGTCTGATCATGTGCACCGCAGTCCAAGCTCTGCTCCTCAGTGGATTTGCCTGAAACAAATCGCCGAGGTGAACTATGGCTAACTCAGACGACATATCTGGAACGCGATACCAAGATATTTCTTGGATTTTCTTGGAACATCTGATTTACTGTACTGTAACATTTCTGGAGTATCAAATATCGACATCAAGATAAATCAAGTCTAACAAAAACGAGTTATTTGTTTCACACGGCATTACATATAGGTCATATAGGATAATTATAAAAAACAACCGCCGTGTGAATCAACGGCTGCAGTTGGGCGCCATGGCGTTGGAAGGAGTGACGGTGGTCTTCGAAGCGCCAGAAGCACCAGGTCGCAGGGGAAACCATCGAGGGGTGCCACAGTCGCAGGGGTTGGATGGGGTAGGAAGATTAGCCATGGATCCCATCTACAAAAACCCCAGTCATGTTAGCATTCATATACCAGCACCATGGATCCTATTATTAGGGGTATGTTTATGAATGTTGCATATTTTGCCCTATTTGGCTATTTAAACGGAGTCTGAACCAGTGAATAACTACTGGAGCTTAATTTACGGTTGACCAACCAGGTTTGGTAGCAGCAATCGGAAAACTGTTATATGTAGGTGAAGTCAGTCCTACGCCCATAAACAGTTTCGCAAAAAAAGCCTCTGGTTATTTGTTACATAGCCATGGTATAGATGGCCTATTTATAGATGGTTGACCGGTTGACCCATTAAAAATGGTGGATCTTTCCATGGCGAACTGTTAGTCATAACCAGATGGTAACCCAGCTGGTTGGTTCAGCGGTTGCTTTCTGACATCAGATTCCAGTTTTGAGGTAGGCCCACTAGGAACATTAGATGAAGCAGCCATGGGAACATTAGATGAACCAGATGGTACTCCTCTAAATGCTGTGGCGCTTTGGCCAAACTTCAGTTGATCCCGTAAGACACGTCAGAAACCAACGGCAAGAGCCAGAGCTCCCAGAGCTCCCAGCGGAGAAGATCGCTATCCGATAGCCCCATTTTCCAAGCCGCGAAGTTTACCCTCTGGTTATCCATGGAAAATTGCCCATTTATAGATGATTTTCCCAGCTAGAAACCTCCATTTATAAGGGATTTTCCATGGCCATGTTAAATAAGCAGATGGTACCTTTTTTTTTAAACCTGAGGTAAACATACCAAAAATATGTGGACAACTGATGGTTTTTGATGGGGAAAATGACAATGATCGACATTTTTGGCGGGGTTTCCGCATCATTTGGTGGCAAAAAAGCCAATGAATTGCTCACCATCGCCTGGATTCTCTTCCAATCCCATCCCCTTAATATTAAACAGCCCCATTCTATGTTCCCAATGATGTGGAAATTCCATGGAAATTCCCAACAAAAAACCATGGTTTCTACAGGATGGGGCCCCCAAGATAGCTAAGTTGTTTAATAAGTGGCTTAACTATATAACGAACTATAGAGCTAATGGTTTTTTTCCCCTCAACCAACTTATTACTGGGGGGCACCATCCTGTAGGGAGTGTTTAATATTACCCTCTGGTAAACTGTCCCATAACTATGGAACATCACCATTTAGAATGGGTAAATTCACTATTTCTATAGCAATTTTCAATAGCAAACTGTTAGTTTAACAGAGGGTAAATCCCATTAATATCCCATTGAATCACTATAAAATCCCATTGAATCACTATAAAATCCCATTAAAAATCACTATAAATCCCATTCAAATACCATTAATATTAGGGGAGGGGATTATATCAGCCAAGCCATGGCCCGGAATCTTCCCAGTCGAGAGCATGGATGAATCGAGCCCACCAGAGATGCTCCAGGCGGCGCCTGGTGGGACTGGTGATCCAAAAAGGAAACTCGTCATTGGGAAATTGTCCTGAAAATCTGTATGGCTCATAAAGGCAGGTGTTCTTTCTCACTTTTTTAATAACTTTTTTCTGAAACCTGTATATGTTTTTGTATGTTTTTCGTATATTCTTCCAGCGTTTTAGACAAATTTGCCCGTAAGAATGTGTGTTCCTCATGTCCGTTTTTGTGCATTCATGTGTTTTTTCTTACATTGGACCCAGCTGTTTTTGGTCGAGTTGGGTCTCACACGCATTTCCTTTGTGTGCTTTCCCACGAGTTTTTCTAGAGGAGCCCCAAGGTTTAACAACAATTGGATGCAAATCGCATAAGAAAAATCGAGCCCTTCTCCCAACCCTTGGTCGTTATTTGCTTGTGGTGAGACTTCAATATTTAATGCATGGGAATTCTCCCAGAACTGCAGCCTTGATAAAAAGTATCATGTTGTATGTCGTATCCCCACTTTACGTTCGCAAAACCCATATGTAATCATATATTATATCCTCCATATATGTATATTATATATATCCATATATTATACCCATATGTTTACATTCATATATTATATCCTCCACGGAGCGCTTGCCAGGAAAGCCGATCGGCGTCCTTCGAGACTCTTTACGGCCAGGCGCGCACCAGTGCGGGGTGCGCCGAAGATGTCGGCGTCGGCCGTGAAGATATGCAGAAAATCGGAAGGTTTCCAGGCCCCCAGAGGAAAAATATGGAAAAATATGATGAATTTTGACAGATTGCTGAGGAAAATGTATGAAAATGTGAGTGTTATCTACATCGATGTGGCTACATGAAAATGATGCCAGCCTGTATAGTTGTTCTCCCGTCTCCCAGCCCATTTTGTCAAAACAAAAGCGTATACATCATGTATACATCATGTACATCCACTCATGCTTACATTTATGATAGCGCATACTGTTCGGAACATGCCCAAAACAGAGGCCGTACCCATTTCATTTAATGGCAATCAATGGAATGATAGCTAAACATAATAAATCCTTTGGACTTGTGGGTGCCTAATTTTCAGGCGAACCCAATCATCAAGGGATGGATTTATGTGAAAACCTACCGGAAACATCCGGATACCATGGCTTCACACTGCTGAAATGTGTTGTAACTTGGTTGACTACGGGTTTTTGCAGGATGATTTAACTATATTTTGCTATATTTATAACTATTTTACTTTTTTTTTTAAAAAAAAAACTATGTGTAACTATCGTATTCATAGGGCGACAAACATCTACAAAGCAACAAACATCTCACAGGTGGCTCGCTTTCACCTTGCAAGGTCGCAGAACTCTTGCACAAGTTGCAGGCAGCGCACCTGCAGGACACACAGCTGCCGCTGCCTGACTGTGCCACAAGCAACTGTCGGTGGCCATGAAATGATGGTCTTAATCCAACATTACAAACAATATGATGTGGATTGATATATCCAATTAAATCCAAACATAATACAAGTGTGACAGAATCAGTACAATCAAACATGGTGGATCGATTAAACAATAGATCCACTATATCATACTATATCTTTTCATATATATATATATACATTTATATCTAATGTGTAATGAGATATCCTATTGATGATGGCAATGATGATGATGATGATGATGATGATGATGACGATGACGATGACGATGACGATGGCGTTTTTTTCTTTTAAACGGCGGTTCACGCATCGACATGTCATGTTTTTGAACTGGTTTCTATCGATATGTATATATATATATGCAGCGGCCAACGGAATGAACAGCATATTTCGATCATTTTGGGTCTGAGTTGTGTCTTGAGCACATGGAAACTCCATCAAAACGAAGTGGGCCCTGTCTTCTTGCTGTTTGCAACCTTGGTTTTTAAGCTCCGGGATTACTGTATTCAAATCATTTCCAGCACTACTAACAACGAACGTCATGTGAACTAATCAGAATGTGATGCACTGTCCCACAGGTCAACTCATGCAAACTTGATACTTCTTGCGCAAATGGAAGACCCCACTCTTGAGATAAGGTTATTGAAGAAGCGGTTGAAAGGTGTCTGAGGCGCCCCCTCTCCCAGCTACGCTGCACGGGAGTCACGCCATGCCCACACCCTCTCCTTCGCGCAGCCCGCAACTTCGCGGGCTATATACCATTAATATAATGTGTCCATGCGCTGCAGTATCAACTTCCCAACCGGTGTTGCTACCTGTGTGGTTGACATGATGTGAAAGTTTTCCATTGACATTCGTCCGCAACTTGGAAGTTTGCTAGCTTTAAACCTCCTTTTTAATATATTATATAGATATAGTTTTATTGAAAATAGTTAATCATGCATACATTTACACACACAGACACAAACAGATAGACAGACAGATAGATAGATGGATGGATAGATAGATAGATAGATAGATATATTACATATATATATGTGTGTGTAGTCAAATGAATATCTTTGTGCGGGCCTGCTAGCACCAAAAAGGCCCCTGGGCAGGAAATCGGTCGTGCGGGTGCACCTAATGGCCCTGGTGGCCCTGGTGGCCCTGGTGGCCCCGGCCGGAAGAGGAATCTGAAGCCGAAAGGAACCAGAGCCTTAGATGCAGAAACGCACGCAGCAAGAAATGGCTATGGTGATGAATGGGAAAGCATCATCAACAAACAGATAAGGATACATTTTCATGGGGATTATATAGTTGTCACGATATTGAATATCATGGGAAATGGTGATTTAACCATTAGACATGGTGATCCAAGATATGAATTTGATATAATAGCTTTTGGCAATTTTACAGTTTCCTAGGGAAAACCAATATAAAAATTTACATCCCGAAAGCACTGGGATTTTGTGGTGATGAATGGGGTTTTCACCAACAAACATGGGGGATATTGATGGGAATGTATCCTCTGGTAATTTAACAGTGTCCTAAATCCTATGCATAAGCCATTTTCCATAGCTGCTACCAGAAGGTATCTCCATGGGTTTCGTTCGTTTTATGGGTCTCCATGAAACCTTCCAACGTTGTACCTCTGCCGAAAGCTTCAGGCTTCCCGGTAAAACTGATGTTTGCTTCAACCACTTTGTAGCTTGTCAATGGCAGGGGTTCAACCAGCGCCTACCCTCTGGTAATTTAACATAGCGAACTGGAAAATCACCATGCTATTAATGGGTAAATCCACTATAAATGGTAATTTTCCATAGTTATGTTTACCAGAGGGTAGTTCCACTATTTCGAACAATATTTCCATGGTAAATCCACTATTTCTATGGCCAGCTTTTAATAGCTTTTTGTATGTTTACCAGCGCCTACTGTATAACCATCCAACCTTGGATGGATCCAAAGCGGTTTTTCCCATCAAATTGGTGGCGAGCCGCTCGGCGAGCGTTTGGGTTGACCCGGGAATCCGTTGTGTGTTTTTATGATTTTGTTTGGGCATTCCAATTGGAAAAACATCTATAAATTGATATCAATTGTAGAAAATATAATTAGCCAGCACACGTAAATCTTTGATTCCGAGAGGGTCTCTTCAGTTTAAACAAGTGCCAGCGGTTTTTGAATTAGAAATGGATGGGGCCGCCAGCGATTTGCTGCACCTGGTGCACCCACCCTCGATACCTATCAGAGTTTGGATGACCATTTCCGGTAGGCCATGGTAGTCCAGGTGGGCTCCTTACACTTGCGGTGGCATTTTGCACCCTTGGGTGATTCATTTATACACCCTTGTTTTGGAGGAATGAATAGTCCTCAGGTGTGTCTTTTTTTTGGAAGGCGTTTTTCTATGCAGGCAACAGTCAACAAATAAATCAATGTGGGTGTTCATGTTTGTGTGTGTATATTGAGATTCAGAAACAACAAATCCAAATGCATACGCGAAGACAGGTACATTTGCGTGTGCAAAATCCTCAAACCCAAATAGTTCCTATTTGAAGGGTAAAACCTGCAAAACCTCAACCTCATAGGAAAGATGAAGCTGGCCGCTGCGCCACTGAGCGAGAGGGAAGAGGAAGTTAAGGAGAATCAGGACAGACCCGTCGTGCTGGAAAAGTGGTTGCGGATCCTTTGAAATGGGGATAACATTTCGGTAAGTCAACCCGTTCCGTGCGGGGAAAGCACGAAGCGCTCCATTCTCCAATCAGGAATATGTTTTGATGAAACATCCTACTCATTTGAAGACATCACCAATTAAGAGTAACGCAGCTTCCACAATGGATGCTGGGGTGCACTTATGCATCAGATGCAGGTACCATGCAGGTACCATGCCAAAATTCCAAGACATCTTGGAATCATCAGAGGATGATGGCATCCTGAGGAGATAGTGGTCATACGGATGGGCCATGGAGTCCCCTTTCTTAGGCTCAGCTGTAAAAACATTCCCACTATATTTTGAAGGCTCATCTGGTTGGTGGTTTGGAACATTTTTTATTTTCCCCAATAGTTGGGATGATGATCCAATCTGACGAATATTTTTCAGGGGGTTGAAACCACCAATTAGTCATGCGTGTTTCCGTTTTTTGGTTAGCGCTTGGGAGGTCATATCCCAACCTGGAACAGCCTGGAACTGAGTACTGAATCATGACAAGTCAATGATTTCCATATTGATGTGACCTCCCTGGCTGGTGAAACAACGTCCGGGTCCAGTCAATGCCGTCGTGGCCATGGCGCGCGAGAACCAGGACGTGATCAAAGTTCCAGAGCATTTGCACATAGGCCACGGCCGTGGGTTTTGGAGCCAGGGTCGCAAGGTACACGAGAGGAGTTCCGTACTGAAATCTCTGGAATGAAAATGTTCAAAAACAACAGACTACTATGTATACTTTAAGTGGTTTGGACGTACATCCTGCCTAGATATCCATAGATATCCCAATGACATTGCTGTAATGTATTCTTCATGGTCCACCATATCCATGTCCTATTGATCCTATTGTCATTTCTTCTTGCATTACAAAGCCCCTTGTTCTGGGCCGTGTCTGTAGGGTGATTGCTGTGATTGCCCTTCCCCCAGTTTTCCAATTGGGGTCACAAATAGCACGAACTCTACCCTCTGGTAAACTAACATAGTTATGGAAAATCACCATTTTTAATGGGTAATTCCACTATATATACATGGCCATTTTCAATAGCTATGTTAAATTACCAGAGGGTATCACATGTATCAAAATAGTCTGATCCGTTGAATTGACTGTTCAATAAACGAGTGGAACATTAGTGGAACCATCGGAGCAGGTCGGCCCTCGCATGATCCCATTAGCTTGGAGAAGCTGCACAACATGGCGCAGGAAGCCAACCATGAGTCCGGGGCCTCACCCATAGACATGGAAGAAATCACCCTGGAAGAAATCACCGTGGAATTATGGCAGGAAGTAAGTGGATTTCATGGATGTTTCTATTGGGAATAAGTGTGCCACAAAGGAAATTGTAGCAGAGTGTCTGAAGATGTTGTTGTAGGAACAGTAGGTTTGCGTGGATTTACGTGTATATTTCATACTCAGCAGTTGATAGAATTTGTAAGCGAACTCCTGCCTATCTCCTGCCTACCTTAGTTGCGAAGCAGGGGCGTCCAACTGGGATGTGTTGGTGAAGGGCTGCTCAATCAACAACTAGAATAGAGTTTGCATGAGTTTGCTAGAAAGTCTCTTTTTATGTCTCTAAAGTGAACCTTCCCACTCAAACTTATGAGACCAAATTTCGAAACAGTCGCTGGGATGGGTGGGTGCAGGTAGTGCATCGGAATCTTTACAGATCACTCCGCGATCTTTAGGCCGGACAGCGCCAGAGCCAGCACACTGTCCAGAATTTTGGTGGCAATTCCTGGGGGGAAATACCGCCACGAGACTTGGAGGACTTGGAAGGAGTTGGCTATGGAAAAAAAAAGCCTCTTCGCCACAGACCAACATTTAGTCAGAGCTATTGGGGTGTGGTTGATTTGTCTGGGAACAAACCCATGTCTGGGTGCATGCGCATGATAATTCCTGGCTTGACAGCAACCTTGCTGCAAGTGCTGCTTGGTACGAGGAACCACCCAAAAAAAGGTGGCCGACGTATTTCAGGGTTGTGAACACCCACCATTTAGTTCAATGATTTTCCTATAATAATGTCCCATTAAAACCTCCATTTAGTGCGTGGCTGATGGCCATAGCCTGGCTGTTTGGTTGGCAGGCTGTGGTCGTCTGTAATAAGAAGTCAGAACTATGTGTAATTATCCTTTCAAACCGCACAGCCGCAAGCACTATATAAGATTATATAAGTCTTTTAAGTAGTCTCACCATAGAACTTTTTCGGGATTTTTCAACATCGTCATTCTGAATGATTTCAATTTTCAATCATTATAAAATTGAACATTTTCATCATTTTTCATCAGCATCTTTCACAACCCCCGTGAAAAAAGGAGTACCACGGCGCCGTGGCCCAGGAATGTATTCGATGGTTTCTGAGAAGATCAGCCCCATCTACAAGAAGGTGGGCGGCCGCCATGAATTGTGGATATGTAAAGACCGCATGGTTTCCCCTCAGTTATGTTATTATTGTTATAATTATATATAGTTTTACTATGTTTCACTATTGTTCTTATTATGGTCGTTATTCTTGTTATCATTTTGATTATTATTGTTATATATATATATACGCGCACATCATTGCTACACTTCATGGCTTTTTTCCTGGTTTTCCGCTCACTTCCACTTGAATTCAACGGCCGGCGGGACATTTTTCCGGCCAGGCCAAGTCGCTGGTTGGAATAGAGGAGGCAAGCCACACTGGTGAATGGTGAATGGTTGGTGGGTGCATTTCGAATCCGGGGATGGTTGGTGAATGGTTGGTGAATGGTTGGTGAATGGATCCCCTGAAACTTGGCAATCACCTTCCCGGTCACCTTCCTGACATGTCAGGCCATGCATCAGGATGCCTTTTATGGGTGCACCCCCATATCCTGCCTGGTCCATCAAAGCACAGGGACTTTCCCATTGATCAAAGTCAGACTGAAATTGGGAATGCTGTGTTTTTAATCAAACTTGCGGTACGTATATGTACATTACAGTATTGTCACACTTGTTTTTTTTTCATGTTTTCTCCTGCGGCCAGGACAAGTCGCTGGTTGGAATACCGGAGCAGAAGGAGGCCTGGATGACTGGCTGTTTTGGCACCAATGACTATACCCTCCGGTAATTTAACATAACTATGGAAAATCACCATTTTCATCCATTTTCCAGCTGGGTAAATCCACTATTTCAATGGCAATTTTCAATAGCAAACTGTTAGTTTACCAGAGGGCACAAGCTCCCACAAAGCTTTACGGTCAGTGCAAGACATGGAACCCGTGAAGCGTGGAACAATTTCGTCAATTTTACCATTTTTTTCGGGATTTAAGTGATAAAACATTTTTTTGAATTCAAAAAAAATGTTCAGACATGAATTATGGGCTCTACACTGCGCAGAGGGGTGCTGAAGAGAGCGCTCTGCGTGGTGAGGCCTCCACCCAACGTGCCGAAAGGCCTGAGCCATTAACATCATAAATATCATCTACCTCTTTGCGTAGATCGG
>Ga0126342_10016576_pt1 | contig 12831 bp, 7 predicted proteins | sample Cyp1metagenome_FD_92528 | JGI IMG/M metagenome (GOLD analysis project Ga0126342, IMG submission 92528) | Coral microbial communities from Lord Howe Island, Old Settlement Bay, Australia - Cyphastrea 1 metagenome | ecosystem: Host-associated > Invertebrates > Cnidaria > Coral ...
CACCAACCATTCACCAACCATTCATCAACCATTCACCAACCATTCACCAACCATTCACCAACCATTCATCAACCATTCACCAACCATTCATCAACCATTCACCAACCATTCATCAACCATTCATCAAACCATTCAAATCAACATGGGATTTCCATGGGATTTCTCAACATTTCGCAGTCATCCACAGGGATCCCCTCCGGGCTTTTCGCGGATGGAGCAGGTGAGCCGCCGGATTTCGGAGGAGCTCTTCATGCCGCTGGTGCCGCAGGAACTTCGCGGCCTTTGAGGTGCCGCGGTGACGTGGCGCCAGCGAAATCCACCAGGTAATAGGTGGTTTAATGTGGTTTATCCCATTGTTGATCCCATGATTTGGGATGGTTTTCTACCATTTTTAGGTGGTTTATCGGAGTTCGCTGGCCCATCCACAATATGGCTTTCTCATGGTTTCTCTGAGGTATACACCAATTAGATCATAGTTTTGGCCATGTCATAGGGAACATGATGAGAAACCACTTGATTTGAGGTTATTTTCAGACAAACTCTCACACAGATATTATACATATATATATAATTATATATATATATGTATATATAATGTACTATAATGTCGTACATAATATATGTATGTCACACACACACACTGGCACACACACTTAGAAACACACGCATACATACATACACACACACACTCACACACACACATATATATATATACATACACAGATACAAATATATATATATATATATATATATATATATGCCAGTGAACAATGGGATGGAACCAACGAGAAAACATGTATTTCTTCTGGGTCAGTGGAGGAATCATCCCATCTCGGATGTCAAGGATCCCTGTCCAAAACTGAACCGCCCAAAAGATAGAGAAGCTGCAAATGAGTGGTTCATAGTCCACATTAGTCCACCTACAACTGGTGCGCATTATCCATCTGAATTTGTCTGGCAATTTTTTGTTGTCCTCATTCAAAAAAAAGTCCTTTTGCACAAGGGACGTCATTCGATTGATGGATCATGTCTCATTTCAACCATCACACAGACATAGCCAGAAACCGACTAGGTGAATGTCCGCTGAAGTTTGTGTTTTGCTGCAAGGAAAAGGCATTGAAGATATGATCTTCAAGACATTAAGACATTAAGACAAACTTCACACACTAGTGGAATCTTCAGGGAGACAGATGAAAATGATATATAAAAATTATATGATATCAGACACCCCTGGCCCCTTAGACATGAAATTGTTGCCACTGCTGGGTGGTCAAGTCCCAAAAATTGCAACCGCAACGCAACCTCCGTCGCGTCGAGATTCTGAGGTCCTTCGTCCTCGGCAAATCCGTAGCTAGGACCGCTGCACCTGAGATGCCTAGAGTGAGCCGGGAATCAGGGACCCAGTTTTGGTGAACCAACCGATCACATCATTTTTTGGTAAATGACCACCGTGATTTTTCACAGTTCAGTATGGAAAAATATCTACGGTATATTCCTTGAAAACCTTGGACGGTTAGTTTGGTCCCTTATATATATATATATTTATTTGCCGTGGTCAAATCATGGTTTTCTTTTTTTCCCTCCGAATGTTTATAAGTTTATACTCCTATAAGGGGCCTCTATATACCGTATACATATACACACAAAAACATATGTACACACACACATATCGCATTGCGTTTGGATTCCCAGTATGAGTATGGGATAGATGACCATACCTCATATACTGTGTGTTGACCATGGCACATATAATCTTTTGCCGACCGACCCAGATAAAAGTGGGCATAAGAGAAGTTCTGGGCTAGACACATCTCTTTAGTGGTTTGACAGTGGTTAATGCCAAAAGATATGAAGGATTCCCGGGTCCAAACCAAGGGCGGGAGGCCTAGAATCCCACTCCCGTGCGTTTTTTGCAACGAGGGGATGGGTCTGGGAGCCATATTTTTGCTGCCCCATATCAATGCCCCATGTCAAAGACATGTGGGGCCGCCAATTCATCTCCAAAAGGTACCTGGTGCGCCACTGAACGAGCCGACCCCAAAAATAAACCTCTTGGAATCCCAAATGCACAGCGAAAGGAATATGTGTGTGGGGGTCTGACTCCTCGGTTTTGACCGAAAAAGGTGGGGCACCATTCCTTCGGCTCAAGATCTGCAACCTAGTAATTCTGGTCGGGCCTGACAAGGCGGTGAACCATATGACTGACGGTTTGTCCATGATCTCGAGCAAGAGAAGAGCATTCAGTGTGGCTAGGACACCCCACTTAAAAGCAGCAAGAGATGAAGGACATATCAGCCATATGCTGTGAGTGCTGCAGCCATTCATTCCCTTTGCTTCCAGCTTTTAGCATCTTCACCGGATCTCTTTATTTGGGGCCCATTATGGCGCGTATTCAATATTGCGGAAGGGATTAATCTCTACGGTTCTGTACCCGCTGTATCAGACAAAAATAGCAGAATACCTTCATTGACCCATAACTGTAAATATCATTAAATATAATCTTATTGAAGGAAGTTTAGAAGTTACAGTAAACTTCCGACAATACGGACAGATGAAAAAGCAGAGGTGGGAAGAGTCAGAGAAGAGAAAGGAAGAAGAAAGAAGATCAAAGTGCGCGAAAGGTAGAAAAGTAGCGAAACACCGCGTTTTGCCAATGTTTTGTGGCTCCGGAGGGTTGAAAAGTAGGCTCGCTAAAGCGGCAGGTGCAGAGCCATCAGGTCAGATGAGATGAAAAATTGTGGGCCGTTGCGGCGCGAAGCACATTTCGAAGTCAAAACGTGCAAAAACTGAAAGTCTAGGACAATTTTTGGTCGCCGTTGTGGCGCAAAGCGCGTTTTGAAGTCAAAATGGTAAAAACACCACATGTTCGGACCACTTTTTTTACGTTCAATTGCACCACGCTACACTACACCGGGACTACAACTGCAACTGCAACTGCCACAAATACAACAACTACTGCAACTCCTACAGCTGCAAATGCCATTACGCTACACCACACTACAACTACAGCTACAACTACCCGTACATTACACTACAACTACATGTGCAACTACAACTACGACTACAAGCACACTGCAAAACACTACAACTACACTACACCACACTACATCCAGTTGTTGTGGGTGATGTGACCATTGCAACCACCTCAAGAAACACAACTCCAACCACCTTTCGGTCCATCAGTGGAGTCGTTCTGCCATCCATGCATCACAACAACTCACTGCTCCTATACTTTCCTATCTTTGAAACTTCCACCATCGCCTTATGCGGTACTGCTGGTAAACACTTGAAACGCATAGAAACGACAGGTAAAAATCATAAGCTTTTATAGCCGTTGGGCCCGGCCTCCTTGGGGTGCATGTCGGATGCGAAGGATGTGGCAGATAGATCGAACAGGCCTTAGCCGTTCAACGGCCGGTGCCCCTTGATCGGATTGATCCGTACGAGATCAAGATCCGAGGCATGTACTGTGATAAATTCCGGAAATTTCACCAAACACTTGGGGGTCATCCAACATCATCCAGCATCGTCCAAAATCATCCGGTTACCCGGGGAAAAATGACTGCTATACCCAATGGTACTGGTACACTTCAACTGTGGATGGTTTATTTGTGGGTTTATTGCAGAAACTGGCTTAATGTGAGTTTCAATAAGATGAACTCTGGCCGATAGGGAACTTGCAATGATTGGGATACAGGACTGCTATGACATGGCTGGTGCTTTTGAATATTCCTCTATTTCCAATCCTGCCTGCTATGACGATGGCAATGGACCAGCTTTGGGACAGTTTGGACTAACGAGAGAAATGCCTGAAACCACGGTGGAGGAAGGCCCCTTTATCACCCTTCATTTGGTTAGTGTTTTCAGATTTAATGATGTTGGACGTTTGCATCCCTAGCCCTACTTGGGATTATGACCCCAAATGGCATGCATTGTTTTGGCAGGGGTGGAGAGCAAATTCTCGTGTTTTGTGCTAAATTGACAGTTCCTGCCAATACTAAACCATAGGTTTCAGGGAGTTTGCTCCAACGCAGACTTCAAATTTTCCAAGATGTGTTCGGTATTCTTTGTCATGATCGTGGCCAAACTAAATTTGGCAGGGTTAAGAGGACGTGAGACCCTCATACAAATCGATGGGGTTCTCCCCCAAAATCGATTTCGCATGTTTTCACAAAACTCACTGGTTGGTGGTTTGGAACATTTTTTTTTCCATATAATTATTGGAAATAATCAGCCCAACTGACTAATATTTTTCAGAGGGGTTGAAACCACCAACCAGTTTCACATTGCCAAGATTTTGGCCAAATAGCAGGGATTCCTGTAGATCCTTGATGGCTGAATGCTCGTAAATCCTGCCTCCGTGCCTGAGGTAACCCACCAACGGTTGGCCTTTTCACAAAAATGCTCGGGTCACAATCTGTGACATCATTTTTTTGGGGGGATGGACTGGGATGGACATATAGCATCATATAATATGGACCTGTGTTTTAAGGTTGCTGCCAGGCTGCCACACTTAAATGCTTTAACTTTAACATGGTATTTTCTTTTCTAACGGTGTGCATAGACCTCGGCTAGTGCTTGTTTCATCTTAATTGCGAAGCAGATGCAAGATTTTGCGGATATTGATATAGAGATTTCAGACAGCCTCATACATAGATGTGCATATTTGATCATATTTGATCATATTTGATCATATTTGCGGGTCCAATGGGGACACTGGGAAACCCTGGATGAGTATCCAAATGCTTTAATCTTCAACCGTTTCTATAAATGGTGATGCATTCAAGAATTATTTGCGGTCTAAGAAACTATATAAATTATATATATATATATATTACCATAATACCCTCTGGTAATTTAACATAGCTATTGAAAATCACCATTTATAGTGGATTTTCCCATTAAAAATTGTGATTTTCAATAGCTATGTTAAATTACCAGAGGGTATATTACCATAATAGTCGCATTTATATATCAATTGTATATCTATACGTGCGTCTTTTTTTTGGCAGGGTTGGGGGCTGGGTATCGTGGGCCATGTAGAAAGAGACGTTCCCATGCTGTAGTGATTTTATTTCCGATCTGTCAGCCACGACAAGTGCCGCACAATGAGCTTTTCGAAGCGTGATCTGAACTCTTTGATGGTTGGGCAGGCGTTGATGAACACTGGAAATGGCGGCGATGGAAATGGACGGCTAAAATATGGTGCCATCTAAAGTTGAAACATTGAAAGGGGCAAGGGGATGTCTTTCAATCGGATCCAATGTGGTCGTGCATGGGGTGACTATTTCCGCGATTGGTTTAGTTTGTTTTTCTAAAATTCTACGATTTTCGCCATGTCACCATCTGGGACGGTTACTGTATCTACATCCCATCCTCTTGATTAAATCTGACCATCTTGGTAAAGTTTTTCTATTTTGCTTGGCCAAGCGCCGGTTGAGTCCTGGTCTATGGATCATGTGAACATTGGAACCCCCTATATTCAAAGATAAAAAGCATGGTTTCCTGTAGATGTCCTCTTCACTCCGGTGCAGATAACACACCCTGCCGCAACCCTGCTACCCAGTCGGGGCACCAATGGCCAATCCCAGTTGAAGAGGGAAATGAATGGCTGCGAATGTGTGAGCGGACATGAGTTTTTGAGAGTTTTAGTCTATAATCACCAATCCCAGAGGATCCATGTATGGAATATTTACCTACATTGACCCCTAAAGTAATTTAAAATAATCCAAATGTAGGTAAATATTCCATACATGGATCCTTAGGGAATAATCACTAGGAATATCAATTTTTAGTCTATACGTCTTTGCTGTATGACATCATCGCTGTTTGTAGACGATGATTAGATTAGAAAAAATGGATGAGATGGGCCTAGAGCCCCCTTGCCGTGACAAACACCCGTTGATTTATCGGTATCTATCTTCAAAATGAAGTCAGATATGAAATGATATGGCATTAATTATATATATATATATGTATATACATATGTATATATATATATGAATATGATTATATATATATATATTGATATCAATAAATGCTTGGATGTTTTTATTTTCCGCTTGTAGCTTCACGAGTTCCACACTGGGCTTGTCTTTGCGGAAGCTCCGCACAAACTCGCTAGCATGTGTGCCAGATGCGTGTCAGACGTCATGCTGGCTGGTGGTTCCAAACGTATCCAAACGTCTTTTGTTGTCCACCACCAACCAGTAGTGCGGTGCAGAATTCTTTTTGAACACATGAAACATCATGAATGCCTCCTGTCGTGCGAAGAAAACAGTGGCATCCAAGGTGCAAACAGTCATCAAGTATCAACCATCAACCATAAAAAATACATGGTGGCTCGTCCCACTTAGTAAGTGGGTTATAGATTATAACCCAATATAACCCAATTATAGGTGGATTAACCCTACTTATCCTACTTATAACTGGGGTTATAGTCCACTTTCTATCTGGGATGCGCCACCAAACGCACACAAAACAAGATATAAAATGATATAAATATATAGTAATATAACATATATATATATATACAAAGAGATGCATGCTGCCAGCCTATTGGTGCGCGTGCGCTTTGCATCTTAAAACTTCTACCAGGGCCGTCTGGTGATGTCGTCGGTCCCTCGTTTTTCGCCTCTTATTTCGCTGGGAGCTTCAGCGAGCCCCAAATTTACCAAGTCATGGCTGACTAATTACCCTCTGGTAATTTAACATAGCTATTGTGAAAGATCCGCCATTTTTTAATGGGTAAATCCACTATTAATGGTCATTTTCAATAGCTACGTTAAATTACCAGAGGGTAGACATATAGATACATATAGCATTTTAGTATTGAAACCTATTGAAACCAACCTATGGTGGCTTGGGGATCCCCCATTCAAAGAAACCTCCACTAACGTTGTTTTTTGAGTCCTGATCTCTGAGCGGCCATGTCTAAGGCTCAAGTTCCGGTCGCAGCATGGGTGCCATGCGCCCCATGCACTTTGCACTCTTGATCCTAGCGGAGCTTATTTATAGAGCAGCCTGTGTGGCAGAGTCCGTGCAGCTTCATTTGAAGCTGGTACTTTCAAAATCAAATTGATTTGGATTTATGGTAAGTTCATCATTTGGCATCAATTTTCTTTTGAGTATGATTCATCATTTTGATCAAAAATTCTGCATCTTACTCGTTGGCGTGATCTAGGGAATAGACCCCCACATTCATCATTTTTCTTGGCGCCAGGAAGTCGCTTGAAGCTGTGGAATTGCTTAAAAACCGAATAGGCAAGGCCCTTCGCTCTACGTGTACCTTCACGGGTATAGCCTTGTCATACCACTGCAACACCGTTGCAGATGCAGATGCTGGGGATGCGGAAGGACAGCTTCTAAGCTTTCGCGTGGATTGCCGTGCGGCAGAAGGCGACTTCCAAAACATCACCTTGCATCTGGGGTAAAAAAAACTGTGAAACTCTGTGTATTTGATGTTTAACCCAGAAATGGGAAGGTTACCCTCTGGTAATGACTAACAGTTCGCTATTGAAAATGGCCATAGAAATAGTGGATTTACCCACTAAAAATGGTGATTTTCTATAGCTACGTTAGTTTACCAGAGGGTATTCCAAGTGTTCACTCATTGATATTTTTGTGATGGATACCATGCACCAGGTATGATGCGACGCCCCCCTTTTGTGGTTGGCTAAGCTACCGGAAATATGGAAACACCTCAGACATTGAGGTTCCAACAACCCCTTGGCTTCCGTTGATTGCGGATTATATCGTGACCATGCAGAAGGGAGACGTGGTAGATATTCAATGTGTACCGCTGCCTTTCCAGTTGCGCCCACGAGAGCACAGCCACGTAATTCCGCCGAACACGAAGAAGGCGAAGATGTATTTTTACCTTCTTACGGATGGTCAGATCAACTCGCGCCAACAACTTCCGGCCATTCAGTTCAACATGCGATATCCCAGTTTGGACTTCCAAGCTTGCGCCGACGCTTTGGCACAGGCCTACCAGTGGACGATGACCCTGAAACGCTCCATGAACTATAGCCATTGGGTCCTTTTCTCCGCTCCAAGCTTGGAAGTTCCGAGGATTTTCCCCAAGGTGGACCTTTGTTGCGAGCAACGTGGCGAGATTTTCAAGATGGGAGACTACCTCAAAGTGAGGCTGCTGGAAGCGGGCGGTCAGCTGCTGTTCAATCGGCCCTATGAGATGGTGAAGCTGGACCCAGAGTTCAGTCAAAACATCAGCAGCTTCAACAGCTACTTGTTCTGCTGAGTTTGAACTACCCAACCTGGTTATGACTAACAGTTCGCCATGGTATAGATGTCCCATTTATAGATGGCTTACCTAGCTATAAAATGGTGATTTTCCATGGCTATGTTAAATAATTAACCAGATGGTAGTTTGAGCTTTTTCTAGTGATGAAGCTATAGATTGTTAGGTTCACCTACCAGAACCCAGAAGTCCAATGTGTTGTTTGCTTATGTTTGTTTAATTTTAGCCGCTTTTAGCCCTCGTGCAATTCCAAGGCTACGCGGTGGAATTGAAGCTGGAAGTGAATGCAAATGCCCTCCCCAGAGGTGCGGCCTACCCCATGGCGTTTAGTATTGGATTTGTGATTTTTTATGAATTGTTGGGTCCCTTTTTTGAAGCAAACACACACACATACATAATCATATATGTATGTATATATATATATATGTATATGTATACACACACACACATATATATATATATACGCATACATTCGCATGTTGTATTTCATACTTGGACCAACGCCATAGCCATAGGTACCAAAAGTATCATGGTCAAGTTGGGAGTTTCCCTGCCAGAATTTGTGCCGGAGCTTGTATTTACGCTGATGCTTCCGGTGCACACTGGATGGGGACCGCAAGATGACTCCAAAGCTCTGGGGTCTTGGAGCAGCTGCCCGGCGGTGGCTTATGCCATCTGAGAATTCTCTGCAAAAAGGATTTGTTAGGATTTGCAAATACGTGATTTTACTTTTGAATTTGTTATTGCAAAATCATTTGGCCCCTAAATCGCCAAATCCAAATGTAATGTTTTATCATGTTTATCATCACCATTGTCATTGTTGTTATTACTGTATGTATTGTTATTTTGTAATATAATCAATGTTATTATTCTTTCTTACTATGTATATCTTTTCATTTTGCATAGATGTATATATCATTATATATCTATTTATATTACACATTTGTATGCACCAGAATTTTTGAATTATCAACCACTGGTGGGTTCCTTTTTTGTGTCGAATCCCAGGATGGTTGATGCTTCTTGCCATCTTAATCCTCCTGGTGGTGGCCGTGTGCTATGTCTTCCGGGAGCTACCTGGTCATCCTGGGCATCCTGGGCATTCTGGGCCCCAAGCAAGCTGCAGGTCGGGCACAGCCGCTGTCGAGATGCGTGAGAGGTGAAAAAAGGGCACCGGCTGCACTGGCAATTGGTACAAGGTGGGCGCCCTCAGTTATGAGTTGACATGAGTTGACATGAGTTGACATGAGTTGACCATCAACCATAACTATATGACTATATAGATATATGTATTGTAAGATATATGTCTATAGTCAACAGTTATAGTTTATGGCATGTTTTTTTTTGGGGCTTGGTTTAGGATCACTTTTGACGATATATCTACCATAGATTTCACGGTTTTATATAGCTATCGTGTGGAGGACCCACCTTGGGGATATTACCCGAGGATACTGAGTATCAAACGTCTTCGACTTTCCAGGTGAAGCTTAAACCAGTGGATCCAAAAAATAGATCAGTATATAATGACCAGTAAAACCTGCGAAATCAGGGCATAGTCACTTTTCCATACTTTTCCATTCTTTCAACTTGGCCTGTTCGATATTTTCCGTTTGCTCAAGTGGTGAACTACCAGATCCGGCATGAGGCGTTTCGCGGCTCGGTCCGCTGACAGGGGACGAGGAACGGGGCCAACTCCATTCGTTTCCGATTTTCCCTTGGGCACTGAAACAATATGGGTCAAAACCCTGGTACCTAGTGAACCCCAAAATAGCTGGTAAATGGATGGTTCATCCCACTAAAAATGTATCTATAGGTATTGACCCATACCCAAACATGCTTACCCTCTGGTAATGACTAACGGTTCGCTATTGAACATGGCACACAGAAATAGTTGATTTACCTAAAGAGGGTGATTTTCCATAGCGAACTGTTAGTTTACCAGAGGGTAAATCTGCCAAAGATTGCTGAAGTCCCCATTTTCTGCGGTTGAAATCGCCGTCTTGGCCGCAATTCCTTGCTGAGTGTTGTTGCCAACGATAGGTGACTGCTGGTTGTGGCTGGCACCAATCCCAGCAACCACGAAGGGAATTTTCACTACGACCACCAACCCGGAGTAAGGGGAATCATCATGACTAGCAGTGGTCCTCAACAAGATCTTTCAACTCGCGTGTTTCCATGAATCTAGATGATGTTCTCTCATGTTCCCTCATGTTCCCTCCATAATTTCATGTAATTTCCAGGTTTCCAGACTTTCTTAGGTCACGAGTTTTTTGGATTCCACGAGGTGCCACCAGGGAGCCCCGATGACCCTTCCGAGGTGCCCCGAGTTGCTGCGTTGTGCCGCGGCAGCGCGCGCAGTTGTGCCGAGGTCACCCGGCTCTGGCGTTGGGGAGCTACTGAGGGGCGCCTGCTGACACAGGCGCCTGCTCCGAATCTGCTGCTGAATGTGGGATGATTGGATGGATTTGATGGTGTACCTTCTGGTAAACTGACACTACGATAAAACGGAAAATATGAATATATATATATATATATATTATTTATATATATATATATTATATAATATATATATTTTTTTTCTCCGCGGGCACACAGATGCGTAACTGGACGCTGCGGCCTGCACATCAATTCTGTGCCGGCGGCTCTACCGTGCAGCTGCGGCTGACATGGAGCAGGAAAAATCAAATCAACTCAAATCAAATGATATTTAGGTATATTTAGGGTTTCATGCTGGTGAATTATGAATATTTACCCAGATACGTATGGTGTAACTGGGCTTAGAACTTGGGATGTGGGATCATTCATGTTGGGTGATCAACCATTTGTAGACGACCATCAACATTGATCGTAATTTCAATAACAAGGTATCAACGACAATCACACTATCAAATGTGAATTCAAATGTTTAATGAATGTGAATGTGAATGACCTTTGTATTATATACTTGTTAACCATGCCTCACCACCAACAAAGATCATTCAGGTCATTCACATTCATTAACCATTTGTAAACTACCAGATATCTAACTATGTAAAAAAAAACTTGGAGCCTGGGTTGTACATATCAAGGTGCGCCCACAGAGTATCCAACTTGTCATTGGTTTGGGTCTCATTGGGTTTCTGTTTTGGTCGCTTATATGCGTCCCATATTTTTGGTGGCGATGGTTTCCGTAATTATTGTCGCATAGGCTAGATTCCAACTTGTGCAGATTTGATCCCAATTTGTGTGGCCGAGACTGACGGAAAAAAAACAAGCAAACTGAATTGGAAGGGTTCATTGAATGAAACATGGTCTTTGCGGATGAAACTAGTTGAAGGCCAACTTCAAGGAATGCAATGCTACAAAAAACATGTTTTACAATGCTTTACATATTTGGGAATGTCCTCTTTTCGTAGGTCTGCCATCGCCAGCCAGCGCAGCGGAGGTCGAAGCTCCTGAAATCTCCACGGAACCTACCCTGCAACTCGGTGGAGAGTTTTAGCACGCCATTGGGCACGGCGTGGGACATGGGGATATCTGATTTGATATTAAACAGTGAAAGCTGTTTGGTGGTTTCGAATATTTTCATTGTCAACCATAGTGGGATATCTTGGGCTGTTGATCCTGAATTAGTTTAGGATATTCTTTAGACAAGTTGGGGGGAAGTAGGCGGGCAAGAATCAGCTTGTTTGAATCTGAGATTTAAGATTATAGAATGCCATCCGTTTTGCAATGTTCTTCATGGCAAAGAGGGCAGGCAAGACCCTCCAAAGGCTCACAGGATGATGGGTTTTTAGGTGCTTATCCTACTGTACCACTGCATAGGATCTTGGAAAACTTTGGGCATTGGTTGTCACAAAATTACGGACGGCGGCAACTTTCAACCCAGTTCTGGGAGTTCAGAGCTCCCAGGGCATTTTCCACCATTCACAGCCACTACCCTCTGGTAAACTAACATAGCTATGGAAAATCACTATTTTTAATGGGTAAATCCACTATAAATGGTGATTTTCCATAGTTATGTTAGTTTACCAGAGGGTACTCTCATCGTGCCCGATGATCGATTGTGATGATTGTTTTCTGACATTGCTGTTGGCACTAGTGGGCACTTCCAAGGCCCAACCACCGCTATTGCTGCCTGATGGTCATCTATTTACTATTTGGTTTCATGGGGGCGAAAGATAATCTACTTAAAGGCAACCGCTCTCCACCAACTTGGACATAAAGAATGTGACCTGGCGCGTGCTCTTGCTTTGGGATATGATATTGTAGCTGAGAATTACTCATCAAATGTCATGTTCCACTTGGCCGCTGTAATTAAGGGTCATTTATAATCGTAGGGAACTATATAGATCTTTTATATCAGTAACTCCACATGTGCAATAAAGATCCATAATTATCCATAATAATTATCCATACCTACATATTCTTGCAATTTCTCACGCGCACACAAACACACATGTACGTACATACATACATATACATACACATACATACATATACATACATATACATACATATACATACATATACATACATATACATACATATACATACATATACATACATATACATACATATACATACATATA